>Ga0222645_100179_pt1 | contig 37784 bp, 36 predicted proteins | sample AntAcemetagen292_FD_179881 | JGI IMG/M metagenome (GOLD analysis project Ga0222645, IMG submission 179881) | Saline water microbial communities from Ace Lake, Antarctica - #292 | ecosystem: Environmental > Aquatic > Non-marine Saline and Alkaline > Saline | place: Antarctica: Ace Lake | collected...
TGGTGGAGCTGGCGGGAATTGAACCCGCGTCCGCGAGCCTTTTTCGTATGGTTCTACGTGCGTAGTCGTCTGATTTGAATCTCACTTCTTTGATCGCGCAGCGACACGCTATCAAAGCCGCCAGTTACCTTGAATCTCACACCCTGCTAAGTAACCCAGCCGAGTGCCAGCCAACGTGAATTCCCTTGTAGCCGGGAGGTATTGCTACCCCCTTGCCCAGCCCGTCAGCATGCTGTTACAAGTCTCACAGCTTACGCTGCGAGTGCGAAACGTTCGTCGTTTGCAGTTAGTTTTTTTTCAGTTGTTTAGCGAGGTGACTGAACCTCGGCACGCCCCACCACGCGTCCGAACCCACGTCGAAACCAGTGCAGCCCCAAGTTGACTAGTCTAAGCTACATTGGCCTTGGTCTGCAACCTACAGGTTGAGCAACCCAAGTAAGTGCGAGGGTTTGCTGATGCTGGCATGCGCGCCCCACGATGCAATGTCGCTGTTAGCGCCTAGGTAGCCGTACACAGCGGCTACCGTGTGCATACCCGCTGCCAGGCCCGCAACAATGTCGCGCTCGTCGTCGCCCACATACACGCAGCGCTGAGGGTGAACACCTACGCGCTTGGCAGCCTCCAACAACGGTGCAGGGTGGGGTTTGGCGTGAGCAGTCGTGTCACCGCTGATAACCGTTGCCGCATTGGCCAACAGTGGCATCTGCCGGGCTATTGGCAATGTAAAACGTTCGCTCTTGTTGGTTACCACGCCCCATTTCATGCCTGCTGCCTCAATGGCTATCAACATGTCGGCTACTTCGTCAAAAACCACGGTATTGGCTGTTAAGTCGCGCTCATACTCTTGGAAGAACTCTTCGCGCATCGCCGCAAAGTCGGTATGTGCCGGTGTCATGTCAAAGCCTATTTGCAGCATGCCGCGCGCACCAGCACCAGCCATTGGGCGGTAGTTATCCAACGGCAATGACGTCATACCGCGCTTAACGCGCATGCGGTCAACGGCTGCACCCAAGTCTGGCGCGCTGTCGATGAGTGTGCCGTCCAGGTCAAACAACACCACGTCTATGTTTGTAAACATGTTTACTGGCCTGATTTTGTAGTTGCCAGCATGTAGTTCACGCTGGTATTGGCACTCAGCCAATAGTGTTTGGTTAGTGGGTTGTACTCCAAACCCTTGGATGTTTGCACATCTAGGCCTGCAGCTCTTGCGTAACTGGCTAATTCGCTGGGTTTGATGAATTTTGCGTACTCATGCGTGCCTTTTGGCAGCAGTTGAAGTATGTACTCTGCCCCTACGATGGCAAACACAAAGGCTTTTGGGTTGCGGTTGATGGTGGAGAAAAATACCGTACCACCGGGCTTGACCAACGTGGCACAGGCCTGCACCACCGAGGCTGGGACTGGCACGTGCTCTAGCATTTCCATGCATGTCACCACGTCAAATTGACCAGGCTGCTCAACCGCCAAGTCTTCTGCGCTCACCTCACGGTAGTCCACATTGGGGGTTTGTGCCTCAAGCGCATGCAGCTTGGCCACGCTCAATGCTTTTGAGGATAAATCAATGCCCAGCACGTTGGCACCAGCTCGGCCCATGGCGTCGGTGAGTATGCCGCCGCCGCATCCTACATCGAGCACACGCTTGCCTGCAATGCTGACTTGTTCAAGCATCCAGTTGAGGCGCAACGGGTTGATTTGATGCAACGGGCGAAACTCACTTTCAGTGTCCCACCAGCGGTGCGCCAGTGCAGAAAATTTGGCTAGTTCGGCAGGATCGGCATTGGTAGGTTGGGCTGAACTGCTGGGCATATTGGGATGTGTAGAGTGGTCTGAAGTCATAGACAGCATTATCACGCGGCCATAAAAAAACCGCTCTGCAAGCTACTTATCAGTACTTAGAGAGCGGTTTTCGGTAGCAGTTTAAAGAGCCGCTATGGCTCTGTACAGTCGGTTAACTGTTGAAGAAATTAGCGTGCGCCAACAACTTCAATTTCAACACGGCGGTTTTTAGAACGACCTGAACGTGTGCTGTTGTCAGCAACTGGGCTGGTTTCGCCTTTGCCTTCAGAGTAAATGCGGTTTGCATCAATGCCTTTGGAGACCAAGTAAGCCTTCACTGCGCCAGCGCGCTTAACTGACAACGCTTGGTTGTAGCTTGCAGGGCCTGTCGCGTCGGTGTGACCGACAGCGACAATAACTTCCAAATTGATGTCCTTTACCTTGGCAATCAAGTCATCCAACTTGACCTTGCCTGCAGGCAGGATAACTGCTTTGTCGAAACCAAAGAAGGCATCGGCAGCATACGTTACCTTGGCTGGTGCTGCAGCTGGTGCAACAGCGGCAGGCGCTGGTGCTGGTGCTGGTGCTGGTGCTGGCTTGGCAACAGGTGCTGGTGCAGCGGCGGCAACAATAGCGCCATCACAGCCAACAGCAGCAGTAGCTGGTGTCCAGCTGGCGCTGCGCCAGCAAAATTCGTTGGTGCCGTTTTTCCAAACGGTGCCGTCAGCGCTGACCCAGTTGTTCACTTGTGCGCTGGCTGCGGTTGCCAATGCTGCTGTTGCCAGAAGCATTACAACTTTATTCATTTTGATCATGGTTTTCTCTTTCTCTCTTTATGCGCAATGCTTGCGCGACAGGTATACACGCTTCGAGTGATAACCACTAAAACGATGTAAGCATTTTAGCCACAACTGCCCTGCTAGGTCAGCCGAGTTGCTTTAAGAAATGCCACACTGGGTCAATTTTTTAGAATCTCGTCTCTAAAATACAACTAATTAATTACACAAATCAATCAAACCATGCAACTGCGGCGCTTCTTGAGCTTTAAAGCCGTGTTCTCAGACATTTTCGGATTGAAATAATGCTTTAGTTGCCAGTTAAGGGCATCTAGAAAGGCGGGCCATAACCCGCTTAAAATGGCTGGTTAGCCTGTGGCTTTCTTTTTCTTACCAGTTAGTAAATAAGCACATGACCCAGTTCGCCAAAGAGACATTGCACATCAGCCTAGAAGAGGAGATGCGCCGCAGCTACCTCGATTACGCCATGAGCGTCATTGTAGGTCGCGCCCTGCCTGATGCACGCGATGGGCTAAAGCCTGTCCATAGGCGTGTGTTGTACGCCATGCATGTATTGAACAACGACTGGAACCGCGCTTATAAGAAGTCGGCTCGTATCGTGGGCGATGTGATTGGCAAATACCACCCACATGGCGACACCGCTGTTTACGACACCATTGTGCGTATGGCCCAAGACTTCTCGCTGCGCCATATGCTGGTCGACGGCCAAGGTAACTTCGGCTCCATTGATGGTGACAACGCCGCTGCCATGCGGTACACCGAAATTCGTTTGGCAAAAATTGCCCACGAAATGCTGGATGACTTGGACAAAGACACGGTTGACTTCGGTCCCAACTACGACAACTCAGAGCGCGAACCCTTGGTCATGCCTTCACGCTTGCCCAACTTGTTGGTCAACGGATCAGCTGGCATTGCGGTGGGAATGGCCACCAACATTCCGCCGCACAACTTAAACGAAGTCGTTGACGCTTGTATGCACATGTTGCACAACCCAGAGGCGACGGTTGAAGACTTGATAGACATCATCCCAGCGCCCGACTTTCCAACAGCCGGCATTATTCACGGCATCAGCGGCGTTAAAGAAGGCTACCGCACTGGACGCGGCAAGGTGATCATGCGTGCACGCTGCCACTTCGAAGACATTGACAAAGGCCAGCGTGAGTCCATCATTGTTGACGAGCTGCCCTACCAGGTCAACAAAAAAACCCTGCTCGAACGCATCGCAGAGCTGGTCACAGAAAAGAAGATTGAAGGCATCAGCCACATTCAAGACGAGTCAGACAAGTCTGGCATGCGTGTGGTGATTGAGCTCAAGCGCGGCGAGGTACCCGAAGTGGTACTCAACAACTTGTACAAGCAAACACAGCTGCAAGACACCTTCGGCATCAATATGGTGGCTTTGGTGAATGGCCAGCCTAAGCTGTGCAACCTCAAAGACCTCATTGTTATCTTTTTGCAGCACCGTCGCGAAGTGGTGACGCGCCGCACCGTGTTCACACTGCGCAAGGCGCGCGAACGTGGCCACGTGCTGGAAGGCTTGGCCGTTGCACTGGCCAACATCGATGAATTTATTGCCATTATTCGCAACGCGCCCACACCGCCTGTGGCCAAAGCAGAGCTGTTGACTCGCTCATGGGACAGCAAACTGGTGCGCGAGATGCTGACGCGTTCGCGCGCCGACGGCGTTACCGTGAATGCAGACGACTACCGCCCTGAGGGTGTTGACCGCAACGTTGGCATGGGTGCTGACGGTCTGTACCGGTTGTCCGAAACGCAAGCGCAAGAAATTTTGCAAATGCGCTTGCAGCGCTTGACAGGTCTGGAGCAAGACAAAATTGTCAGCGAGTACAAAGGCGTTATTGCCGAAATTGACGATTTATTGGATATCTTGTCCAAGCCCAACCGTGTCAGCACCATTGTGGGCGAAGAGCTCACGGCCATCAAAACCGAATTTGGCCAAACCAAAATTGGTGCACGCCGCTCTGAGATTGAATACAACGCCCTAGAGTTGGCCACTGAAGACCTGATCACACCAGAGAACATGGTGGTCACGTTGTCACACACTGGCTACATCAAGAGCCAGCCCCTGTCTGAGTACCGCGCGCAAAAACGTGGTGGGCGCGGCAAGATGGCGGCGGCCACCAAAGTGGACGACTGGATTGACCAGCTCTTTATAGCCAACACCCACGACTACATTCTGTGCTTCTCCAACCGCGGCCGTGTTTACTGGCTCAAGGTGTGGGAAGTGCCTTCGGGCTCACGCAACTCACGTGGCCGCCCCATTGTCAACATGTTCCCGCTGCAAGAAGGCGAGAAGATCAACGTGGTGCTGCCGCTGACCGGTGACAACCGCAGCTTCCCTGAAAACAACTTTGTATTCATGGCTACCAGCATGGGCACGGTCAAAAAAACCGCACTCACTGACTTTTCTAACCCGCGCAAGGCCGGCATTATTGCTGTGGCCTTGGACGACAACGACTACCTGATTGGCGCAGCCCTTACCAAAGGCAACCACGACGTCATGCTGTTCTCAGACGGCGGCAAGGCCGTGCGCTTTGATGAAAACGATGTCAGGCCAATGGGACGTAACGCGCGCGGTGTGCGCGGCATGAACCTTGAGGAATCGCAAAATGTCATCGCCATGTTGGTCTCACCGAGTGACGTGACCCAAGTTGACAGCGAAGGCGGTGCCTACCCCACCAGCGTGCTTACAGCCACAGAAAACGGCTACGGCAAGCGCACGCCCATTGAGGAATACACCCGCCATGGCCGTGGCACAAAAGGCATGATTGCTATTCAGCAAAGCGGGCGCAACGGCAAAGTGGTTGCTGCAACGCTGGTGCACACCGAAGACGAGATCATGCTCATCACCGACACAGGCGTGCTGGTGCGAACGCGCGTGGCCGAGGTGCGTGAAATGGGCAGGGCCACACAAGGCGTCACCTTGATTGCACTAGACGAGGGCAGCCAGCTGTCTGGCATGCAACGCATCGCCGAGCGCGACCTAGAGGCTGTCGTCGAAGAAGGTGTCGATGGCGACATAGACACAGGCACTGCGACTGACACACAGGTTGATGGAGATGGCCCCACCGATGCGCCTGACCAGGCCACTGACAGCGACGAAACCCCAGCGGAGTAACACGCCTTGAGCAACCAGCGCCCTTTCAATTTCTCAGCTGGTCCAGCCACTATGCCCTTAGAGGTGCTGTTGCGCGCTGGCAGTGATGTTGCCAATTGGCACGGCACAGGCATGGGCGTCATGGAGATGAGCCACCGCGGTGCGGCATTTGGAGACATCTTAGAACGCACATTGGCCGATGTACGAGAGGTGCTGGGCGTACCCGCCAACTTTGACATTTTGTTCATGCAAGGTGGTGGTTTGGCGCACAACGCCATCGCGCCCATGAACTTACTGGGCAAGCCAAAAGCGATCGGCGCACCCAAAGCTGACTTCGTGGTCTCAGGCAGCTGGAGTCACAAATCAAGTGTAGAGGCCCAACGCTATGGCGATGTCCATGTCGCGTTTAACGGCAAGTCAACACAGTTCAAAACTGTTGCTGACGCAACAGACTGGCAGCTGCGCCAGCAGACTGACTACGTGCACCTGTGCAGCAACGAGACCATTGACGGCGTTGAGTTTTCAACCCTACCTGACTTAAGCGCATTGGGTATTGACGCACCGCTGGTGGTTGACTGCTCAAGCCACATCGCGTCACGCAGCATCGAGTGGCACAAAATTGGCCTGGCATTTGCTGGCGCGCAAAAAAACTTAGGCCCAGCTGGCGTGACATTGGCCTTTGTGCGCCAAGACCTCACTGATCGGGCCATGGCGATTTGCCCATCAGCATTCGAGTACAAGACCATTGCGGCCAACAACTCCATGTTCAACACCCCACCGACCAACGCTATCTACATCGTGGGGTTGGTGTTTGAGTGGCTGAAGAGCCAAGGCGGATTGGCCGCCATTGAAGCCAACAACTTGGTCAAAGCCAACACGCTGTACCAAGCCATTGACGGCTCATCTTTTTACAGCAACGACATTGATGTGGCTTGGCGCTCGCGCATGAATGTGCCATTCAAATTGGCCACTGAGGCGTTGAACGATGCGTTTTTAGCGCAAGCAAAAACTGCTGGCTTATTGCAACTTAAAGGCCACAAGTCGGTTGGCGGCATGCGCGCCAGCATATACAACGCCATGCCGTTAGCAGGCGTTCAAGCCTTGGTGGCGTTTATGCAGCAGTTCGAACAACAACACGCCTGACACACGCACATGAAAACCTTGCCTCAATTGCGCGCATCCATTGACGCCTTAGACCAACAAATTTTGGACCTGCTCAATGCCCGTGCGCAGTGTGCGCATGAAGTGGGTGAGCTCAAAAAGCTAGATGGCTCTGCCGTGTTTCGCCCTGACCGCGAAGCGCAAGTTATCAAACATTTGCAAGACACCAATACAGGCCTTATCAAGCCTGAAAGCATTGGTCATATTTGGCGCGAAGTCATGTCGGCTTGTCGCGCGCTAGAGGCGCCGCAAAGAATTGCATTTTTAGGACCAGTTGGCACCTTCAGCCAACAGGCCGCTTTGTCATTTTTTGGCACCAGCATCAACGAATTACCTTGCGCCTCCATAGACGAGGTGTTTCGCGCCACTGCCGCTGGCACAGCAGACTTTGGCGTGGTGCCTATTGAAAATTCCACAGAAGGCGTGGTCACCCGCTCACTGGACTTGCTGCTGCATTCGCCTGCGCACATCATTGGTGAAACCTCCTTGTTGGTCAGACACCATTTGCTGCGTAGCGACAACCACAGAGACGGCATAGACGTGGTGCTGGCCCATCCGCAAGCCTTGGCGCAGTGCCAAGACTGGCTCACCAAACACCTGCCCAACGTTGAACGTCGCGCTGTTGCCAGCAACGCAGAAGGCGCGCGCTTGGCCACAGGCAACCCAAACTGGGCTGCCATTGCCAGCGAACGCGCAGCCAGCCAATACGGCTTGCACATTGCGGCACACGCCATACAAGACGATGCGCACAACCGCACACGGTTTGCCGTTATTTGCTTGCCCACAACCTTAGAGGCCCCCGCTGCCTCTGGCACCGACTGCACCAGCTTGGCGGTCTCTGTTACCAACCGCCCTGGCGCGCTGCATGACCTGCTGGTGCCGCTCAAGCAACACGGTGTCTCCATGACACGGTTCGAGTCGCGCCCTGCACGCCAAGGCCAGTGGGAATACACCTTCTTCATCGATTTGGTGGGACACCCCTCAGAGCCGCGCATGCAGCAAGCGCTGGAGGCTTTGAAGTCCTTGTGCGCGTTTTACAAAGTGTTGGGCACCTATCCTGGCGCCGATACATGAGGCCTGTGTCATGAAGCAAGCGGACATCCGCTCACTGACTGTCATTGGCTGTGGCCTGATAGGCGGCTCGTTCGCACTGGCACTCAAAGCCGTGATGCCACACTTGGTCGTCACCGGTGTTGGGAGACAGCTAAGCAGCTTGCAAACTGCCAAGACCATGGGCGTGATTGAGCACGCCAGCACCGACATGGCGGCCAGCGTTGCCAGCGCCGATGTGGTTCTGCTGGGTGTGCCTGTTGGTGCCATACACAGCACGTTGCAACACATTGCACCGCACTTACAAGAAGGTGCTTTGGTGATGGATGTGGGCTCTACCAAGGCTGATGTTGTGGCCATGGCTCAGGCCACACTGGGCAAGCATTTGCCCAATTTTGTAGCGGCCCACCCGATAGCCGGCAAAGAGTGCTCGGGCGTGGCACATGCAACTGCCGCGCTGTATAAGCACCACCGCGTGATACTGACGCCCACTGCGGTCACACACGCAGCGGCTCTCGAACGAGCGGATGCGTTGTGGGCAGCCTGCGGCGCCCATGTACACACCATGGATGCGACTGAGCACGACCGCGTGTTTGCAGCTGTAAGCCATTTGCCGCACCTCTTGGCGTTTGCGTATATGAATGGTGTGGCTGACGACCAAACCCTCGCTTTGGCAGGCCCCGGTTTTAGAGACTTCACGCGCATAGCCGCCAGCAGCCCAGATGTGTGGCGCGATATTTTTGTTGCCAACCGTGAACCGTTGTTGGCGCAGTTGGCGCAATTTGAAATGGCGCTGGCGCATTTGAAATCCTTGGTACAAGTCCAGGTGAGCGACGCAAGCGATGGCAACCAAGCTGATCACAACCACCAAGCGCTGTACGACAACATCGCTCAGGCCAGCGCCAGGCGGACAAACTGGCAACCCAACAGGCCTGACTAAAGCGCACCCTTAAGTTTCCTAATCAATTTAGTAGTCTGGGGAGCGTGCAGCTGCTTTTTTTGCATCTTCAACCACCACAACATGTTCAACACCGCTTTTTTAGACCTTCCCCCTCTGGCCAGCGCAGGCGGTACCGTTCAACTGCCAGGCTCAAAAAGTATTTCTAACCGCGTGTTGCTGTTGGCCGCCTTGAGCCAAGGCCATACCGACATCTATGACTTGCTGGCCTCAGACGACACCCACGTCATGCTTGAGGCTTTAAAGACTTTAGGCTGCAGCGTTGAGTACGTGTCTACCAACCATGTGCGCATTGGCGGCATGGCGGGCAAACTCATCACCAAAGAAGCCAAGCTGTTTTTAGGCAATGCCGGTACCGCCATTCGACCGCTGTGCGCCGCACTCACGGTGCTGGCCACCACGCAGGGTGCCAGCTTTGAGTTGTCTGGCGTGGCGCGCATGCACGAGCGCCCCATTGGTGACTTGGTGAACGCTTTACGCGCCATTGGCGGTGTGGTCACTGACCTTGGCAAGCCGGGCTTTCCCCCACTGCAGCTGGGTGACGGTGCGCCACACACCCTGGACTTGTCCAAACCCATTCAGGTACGCGGCGATGTGTCCAGCCAATTTCTAACGGCCCTGCTGATGGCATTGCCGCTGGTGGCCGAGCAAGATACCGTGATTGAGGTGGTGGGCGAGCTTATTTCCAAACCCTACATTGACATTACTGTCCAGTTGCTGGCGCGCTTTGGCGTGAACGTGCAACGCGATGGGTGGCAACGTTTCACCATTCAAGCGGGCGCACGCTACCAGTCACCCGGCAGCATATATGTTGAAGCCGATGCATCATCGGCCAGCTACTTCATTGCCTTGGGAGCCATTGCACCCAGCGATCAAGGCATCACAGTTCAAGGTGTTGGACTGGACTCCATACAAGGTGACATTCGCTTTGTTGAGGCCGCGCAAGCCATGGGCGCACAGGTCAGCGGCACCGCCAACGGGCTACACATTCAACGCGGCGCATGGCCACTGATCGCCATAGACCTTGATTGCAACCACATACCCGACGCGGCCATGACCTTGGCCGTCATGGCCTTGTACGCGCGCGGCACGACCACACTGCGCAACATCGCGAGTTGGCGAGTCAAAGAAACCGACCGCCTGCATGCCATGTCTGCCGAGCTGCGTAAACTGGGTGCAACTGTTGACGAGGGCGATGACTACATCAGCATCACGCCACCGGCCTCCACGGATGCCTGGACCACTGCGCCCATTGCGACGTATGACGACCACCGAATGGCCATGTGCTTGTCGCTGGCGGCGTTCAACCCCAAGCAATTGTCCACGCGCATCAACGAGCCACACTGTGTGGCTAAAACCTTTCCCGATTACTTTGAGGCCATGTTTGCCTTGAGCACCCCAGTGGCTGGGCGGGTGCCGGTTATTTGCATCGACGGCCCCACCGCTTCCGGCAAGGGCACGCTGTCGCAATTGGTGGCACAAGCCTTGGGCTATGCATGGCTAGACTCGGGCGCGCTGTACCGCTTGGTAGGCGTGGCGGCAGACCTAGCCCATCTGTCAACCAGCGCAGAAGCATTGGCGCAGCCTGCGCATGCCCAAGCCGTTGGCACGCTGGCAGCGGCCATGCAGGTGCGGTTTGATGCACACGCTGTTTACCTTGACGGCGCTGATGTGAGTGCCGCCATCCGCACAGAAGCCGCTGGAATGACTGCTTCGCGCGTATCGGCATTACAGCCAGTGCGAGACGCGCTCACGGCCCTACAACAAGGCTTTGCCAAGGCCCCTGGTTTGGTAGCCGATGGGCGCGACATGGGCACAGTTATTTTTCCAGATGCGCCATTGAAGGTGTTTTTAACTGCAAGCGCCGAACAAAGGGCTCAACGCCGTTACAAACAATTGATTTCTAAAGGAAATTCTGCTAATATCGACATCCTTTTGGCAGATTTAAAAGAACGTGATGCGCGCGATATGAACCGTGCGCATGCGCCTTTGAAACCTGCCGAAGATGCCCTGCTGCTGGACAACACTGGTGTGACTATCGAGCAATCGGTTCTACAAGTGCTGGCATGGTGGCAAGGCAAGCAAGCGTCGTAAGTGGTGTTACCACCACAAGCAATGCTTTTTTCAAGCCCCAAATCGTGCGATCTGTGCCCACTGTGGCGCACCTCGAAGCGGGATACTTAACTTAACCCCGCAGCTTTGCTGCAATAAAACGCTGTCATTTTTCACCACTGATGCACGTTTGCGTGCCCATCATTGCTGTGCTGATGCAGTTTAGGAAACTTAATGTCTGAATCTTTTGCCGCCCTATTTGAAGAGTCATTGCAACGTGCTGAAATGCGCGTTGGCGAGGTGATCTCTGCCGAAGTCGTACGCATTGATCACAACCACGTGGTTGTGAATGCTGGCTTGAAGTCTGAGGCATACGTGCCCCTAGAAGAATTTAAAAATGACTTGGGCGAACTTGAAGTTCAAGTCGGTGATTTTGTCTCTGTAGCTATCGATGCTGTTGAAAACGGCTACGGCGACACACTGTTGTCACGTGACAAGGCCAAGCGTTTGGCCTCATGGATGTCTTTGGAAAAAGCGTTGGAGTCTGGCGAATTTGTCACCGGCACCACCACTGGCAAAGTCAAAGGCGGCCTGACCGTGTTGGTCAACGGCATCCGCGCCTTTTTGCCAGGTTCTTTGGTCGACATGCGTCCCACCAAAGACCTCACGCCTTACGAAAACAAGACCATGGAATTCAAGGTCATCAAGCTCGACCGCAAGCGCAACAACGTTGTGTTGTCGCGTCGCGCTGTGGTCGAGGTCAGCATGGGCGAAGAGCGCGCCAAGCTGATGGAAACCTTGAAAGAAGGCGTTATCGTTACCGGTGTTGTTAAAAACATCACCGAATACGGCGCGTTCGTGGACTTGGGCGGCATCGACGGTTTGCTGCACATCACCGATATGGCATGGCGTCGTGTGCGTCACCCAAGCGAAGTGGTGCAAGCTGGACAAGAAATTTCTGCAAAAGTGTTGAAGTTCGATGCTGAAAAGCACCGCGTTTCATTGGGCTTGAAGCAAATGGGTGATGACCCATGGATGGGCGTTGCTCGCCGCTACCCACAAAGCACCCGCTTGTTTGGCAAGGTCACCAACATTGCCGATTACGGCGCGTTTGTGGAACTCGAGCCAGGCATCGAAGGTTTGGTGCACGTGTCCGAAATGGATTGGACCAACAAAAACGTTGCCCCATCCAAGATTGTTGCCTTGGGTGACGAAGTCGAAGTCATGGTGCTTGACATCGATGAAGACAAGCGCCGCATCAGCTTGGGTATGAAGCAATGCCGTGCCAACCCGTGGGAAGATTTTGCCACCACCGTGAAGCGCGGTGACCGCGTCAAAGGCCCGATCAAGTCCATCACCGACTTCGGTGTGTTCTTGGGCTTGGCCTCAGGCATCGACGGTTTGGTTCACCTGTCTGACCTGTCATGGACAGAGCCAGGCGAAGCTGCTGTTCGCAACTTCAAGAAGGGTCAAGAAGTTGAAGCCGTTGTGTTGGCCATTGATGTTGAGCGCGAGCGTATCAGCTTAGGCATCAAGCAACTCGACGACGACAGTTTCACAACCTTCACATCTGTGAACGACAAGGGTCAAATCGTTACCGGTAAGGTCAAGACGGTTGACGCCAAAGGCGCAGAGATTGACTTGGGTGACGACTTGGTGGGCTACTTGCGCGCCAGCGAAATCAGCGCTGAACGCGTTGAAGATGCGCGCACCATGCTCAAAGAAGGTGACGAAATCACGGCTGTGGTGGTGAACGTGGATCGCAAGACCCGCAACATCCAGTTGTCGATTCGCGCCAAAGACCAAGCTGACCAGCAAGAAGCCATGAGCACCCTGACACAGCAGTCTTCTGCTGGTGCAGGCACCACCAGTTTGGGCGCTTTGTTGCGCGCCAAGTTGGACGGTGGCGACAACAGCTAATCGCGTCAGCAACTGAGCTACGAAGCCCGCGAAGTCTGACGCACCAGCGCCAACCTCGCGGGCTTTTTTGTCTCCTTGTTGTTTCAAGCCCCCATAAAAAATATAAGATCAGAGCAACCCTTTATGACACGCAGCGATTTGGTTGATGCACTGGCTGAACGTTTCAGCCAGCTGGCTCATCGTGATGCCGAACAGGCCGTACGCACCATGCTAGATGCCATGGGCGAAGCCATGGTGAAAGGCCACCGCATTGAAATACGTGGTTTTGGCAGCTTTACTGTCAACCACAGACCGGCTCGCATTGGACGCAATCCACGCTCAGGTGAGCGTGTTGATATTCCCGAAAAACGCGTCCCACATTTCAAACCAGGCAAAGGCTTGCGCGTGGCTGTCGATATACCCGCTCAAGACACGCTTTAAAACATCCCACCCAATACACGTGCGTTGGGGCCACACAGACCTAGAATAGAACACTAAAGTATTTAGGGATGTTTGCTAATATGACATCGCCACAGCACACCCCTTTTAGTGAAAGCTCATATGAGAATGATTTTTTGGTTTGTCCGTATTGCTGTGTTTTTAGTTGTGTTGGCTTTTGCCCTTAACAACCAACACGTGGTCAATGTGTTCCTGCTCCCGGGTTCGACTTTACAAACACCTCTGGTGTGGGCCATCGCAGGTGCTTTTGTACTGGGAACACTGTTTGGTGTGCTGGCGATGCTGCCGCCGTGGCTCCGTGCGCGCAAACTGGCCAAGCAGCAACTCAAGCTTCACACCACATCGCAGGGCCAATCTGCTGCCCCCTCCGGCAACACCAACACCAGCAACAGCAACTCTTTAACCAAGCCAAACAACGCACTACGGGGCAGCAACAGCGATGAACTGGGCGTTTGATGCCACCACACTGCTGTGGGCTTTGCCGCTCACATTCACCTGTGGCTGGCTGGCATCCCGTTTGGATGTGAGGCAATGGCGCAGGTCTGAGCAGCAGGCCCCAAAAGCCTATTTCCGAGGGCTCAACTTTCTACTGAACGAGCAGCAAGACCAAGCCATTGATGCATTTATAGAAGCCGTTCAACACGACCCTGAAACCAGCGAGCTGCACTTCGCGCTGGGCAACCTGTTTCGCAGACGTGGCGATTACGACCGCGCCGTGCGTGTGCATGAGCATTTGTTGGCACGCAGTGATCTCAGTCAAGCCGACCGTCAACGCGCACAACATGGTTTGGCCATGGACTTTTTAAAGGCTGGCTTACTAGATAGGGCCGAGAGTGCGCTGCGTAAACTGGACGGCACGCCTTACGCAACAGAGGCTCAATTGGCGCTGCTGACTATATTTGAACGCAGCCGCGATTGGGTGCAAGCCATTGACACCGCCAGCAAGCTAGAAGGCGGCAACCGCGGCAGCTTTCAAAGTCGCAGCGCTCACTACCACTGCGAGCTAGCAGCGCAGGCTCTACACACCAGCCAACCCGATCAAGCGAAACAGCATTTAGAGATTGCCAAGACCCTGTCGCCTCAGGCGGCTAGGCCCAGTATCGCGCTTGCCAACGTGTATGCAGCTGCTGGTGATGACGACAAAGCGCTGACCTTGTTGCTTAATTTAGCCAACGCAACACCTCACATCGTGCCGTTGTTGTGCACCCAGCTTGTACAGTTGGCCAACAAGTGCCAGGCACAGGACAGGGTCTTGGCGTTGCTGCAGTTTGCAGACAATGTGGCGCCGAGCATAGACGTGACACAGGCCATGTCCGCGTTGCAACCCCAAGCGACAACAGCCCTCTTTGAGTCACACTTGAGCAGACAGGCCTCATTGGCCGCAGTGGCCTATGTCTTAGCAGACAACAACAGGACCCACACAGAGACGACTGAAGCACTAACCAAAGCCATGACTTCGGCGATTACAAAGGCAGCTGCGCCACTCACCCGTTACCGCTGCGCAGCTTGCGGTTTTGAGGCCAAAACGTATTTTTGGCAGTGCCCTGGTTGCCAAGGCTGGGAGACTTTTCCAGCTAGGCGTGTGGAAGAGTTGTAACCGCGTCTTTCAAATGCCAACGTACAGCCCACCAGCCGTTCTTTTTAGAAAACATATCGGTCAGGCTTGGTACAGCTTATGGCAACAAGCCCATGGCATGCATGTAATTGTTATCGGTCATGAGCTCATCCCACAACATCGCCTTGCCCAGTGGCAGCAACTTTAAGCGACGCTGTTCACTGGTCTCATTGGCAAGCCATTGGTGTTTCAGCACAGCTTGGGTCAGGCCTGCCAGCAAGTCGTCAATGGGTTGCCCATTGTCGACTTCGCATTGGTTGCACAGCATCACCAGATCACACCCTGCGTTGAGCGCCGCCACAGCTGCGGCGGTAGCGTCAACTTGCTGCCCATCAATCTGACGCGCGCCAGCCATGCTCAAGTCGTCGCTGAAGACCGCACCTTGAAAGCCCAATTGACCTCGCAAAATATCTTGCAGCCACCTGGCAGAAAAGCCAGCTGGACGGCTGTCCACTTTGGCGTAGACGACATGCGCTGGCATCACGCTGGTGAGCGTGGCATTCAGCCATGCATAGGGCATGGCATCGTCACGCAAAATCGCTTTTAAACTGCGTTTGTCGACTGGTATGTCGCTGTGCGAGTCAGCCGCCACAAAGCCATGCCCAGGAAAGTGCTTGCCGCAATTGGCCATTCCAGCTTGCAGCAAACCATGCATGACGCTTTTAGCCAAGGCTGCTGTTACGTGGGCAGATGCACTGAAGGCTCTGTCACCAATGACTTGGCTATTGCCGTAGTCCAAATCCAGTATGGGCGTGAAGCTAAAGTCCACACCGCAGGCACGCAACTCAGCACCTAAGACATAGCCACAAGCACTGGCGGCGTTCATGGCCTTTAACGCAGCGCCCGCTGCGTCGCCATCGCGTCCAAGGTCACACCACAATTCGCCCAAGGCACGCATGGCCGGTATATGGGTAAAGCCATCACGCTTGAATCGCTGCACACGACCACCCTCGTGGTCGACGCAAATTAACAAGTCCGCGCGGACCGCCTTGATCTGGGCGCACAGCTTGGTCAGCGCAGCGCGGTCAGACCAGTTGCGGCCAAACAAAATAACACCGCCAACCAAGGGGTGCTTCAGGCGCGGCATGTCCACCGCTTGCAGCGTTGTACCAGCGACGTCAATGATGACAGGAGCGTGAGGTGTCATGATAAATAAATTTTATATGGTTTCAACTACAACATGGCTGGTGGCATAGGCCGACTCATCACTCAAGCTGACATGTGCACGCCAGTTTTTAGCCGCAAACCACGCTGCCAACTCGCCACTGAGCACAATATAAGGTTGGCCGCTGGCGCTGTTTAATATTTCACAATTGCGCCATGTCATGGGCATGCGCATGCCCAGGCCAATCGCTTTGCTGAAGGCTTCTTTGGCCGAAAAACGGGTGGCCACAAAGCGCATGCCGCGGTCGCTCAAGCGTGCAGTCCTTGCCTGCCACACCAATTGCTCTTGAGGGCCTAGCACTTTGCGCGCAAAGCGCTCGCCGTGGCGCACCAAAGCCTGCTCAATACGAGAGACCTCGCAAATATCAACGCCAACACCTACGATCATTGCGCTCGCCCTGAATTGGCCTGTTCAATAGATGCCAAGTACGCTTTAACAGTGGCGTGGTAACCCATTTCAAGCGCATCACCGATCAGGGCGTGGCCAATTGATACCTCGACCACTTGTGGCAACTGTTGCAAAAAATGCGCAAGATTAACGAGATTCAAGTCGTGGCCAGCATTGACTTGCATGCCTGCCTGAAGAGCCGCCTTGGCGGTTTGTGTAAATTGCGCAGTGACCGCTGACTGCGTTGCGGTGCCGTAGGCACTGGCATAGGTCTCGGTATACAGCTCCACACGCTGCGCACCCAACGCAGCAACTGCAGTCATAGCCTCAGGCGTTGGGTCCATGAACAAACTCACACGCACGCCCCATGCATTTAACTGCGCCACGATTGGCTTTAACCGTGCCGCGTCTTGAGGGAACTGCCAGCCTTGGTCTGAGGTGAATTGATCACTGCTATCGGGTACCAAAGTGCATTGAGCAGGGCGTGTGGCCTCAACAAAACCCATTAAATTGTGAAATGGGTTGCCTTCAATGTTGTACTCAGCGTGTGGGTAGGTTTGGAGTAATTGTGCCAATTCGTGCACATCGTTGGCCCGAATATGACGCTCATCGGGGCGCGGGTGAACCGTTATGCCGCTTGCACCGGCTTGTAAGCACAAGGTGGCTGCACGCACAACGCTTGGCGTACCCAAGTGACGCGTATTGCGTAGCAAAGCAACTTTGTTCACGTTGACAGACAACGCAGTAAGTGACGAATGCACAGTAGACACTGGTAACACCTAAAAAATTAAACAACCTATTGTCGCCCGAAAACAGACCGACACTTACAAGGCAATCACGCCCACGGGGACTGCGACTGGCCCCAAACTTTGATTGCCCATGGCATTCACATCCAGCCACATTTGGCGTGTTTTAAACACACGAACACCACTGTGTGACTGAAGCAACAACCGCAGCTGCCCGCGCAATTTGGCTGACAAACCAGTACAAGCCTGCATGACCTGTTGCCACTCGTAATGGGCAGAGCCATCGGTGCTAGGCGCTTGCGCTGCTTGGTACATCAACAACCACTGTGCACCCGTTATAGCTTGGTTGTTTGTATCAACTGGGTCAACTGCTAACAAGCCCATTTCTGGGTGCAAGGTGTACAACGCATTGGGCTGCACCGGCGATAAACTTGCGCCTTCAATAGACAAGTCGGGCAGCACACCCAACTCGCGTAGCAAAAATAACTCAAAACAACGCACCAACAAGGCCAAGTTAGAAGTTTGCGTGTCACAAGCGGCCAACGCTTGCGTAGCTTGTGCGTACAGGTCAAACAACCTAGGGTGTGCATCGTCGCGTGCCAACATACGCAACAACAACTCATTGAGGTACAGACCGGTCAACAACGCCTCACCAGTGGGCATGACATAGCCACCGACCCAGGTGGCCGCTCGCAAAGTACGCACTTCGCTGTCGCCTCGCCACGCAATGTTAAGGGCCTGCAAAGGCAACAATATAGGACGAAACTGTGAGGACGGTTTCTTGGCACCCTTAGCCACCACAGCAATACGGCCAAAGTCGCGCGTCCACACCTCCAGTATCAGGCTGGACTCGCTCCAGTCATAGCGGTGCAGCACAAAAGCACTTTGATCTTGTACACGTGTAATGGTCGCCATGGCGAACTAGGCGTTCACAGCGTTACTCGTAACCAAACGAGCGCACGCGCGCCGCGTCATCAGCCCAGCCAGAGCGCACCTTGACCCACAACTCCAAGAACACTTTGCCACCAGTGAGTTTTTCAATCTCTTGACGGGCTTCGGTCCCAATGCGCTTGAGCTTTTCACCCTTGTCACCAATGACCATGCCCTTGTGGCCGTCTCGCTCCACCACAATGGTTGCGGCAATACGGCGCAATTTGCCCTCTTCTTCGTACTTGTCAATGATGACGGTGGACGTGTATGGCAGCTCGTCGCCCATCAAGCGAAAGAGTTTCTCGCGCACAATTTCAGCGGCCAAAAAACGCTCACTTTTATCGGTGAGTTCGTCGACTGGGTACATCCACTCTTGCTCAGGCAAGTACTTTTCGCAGATGCCAAAAAATCGTTGGACATCTTTGTTGGCCTTGGCCGACATCGGCACATACTCCGCATAGGTGTGGTGCTCCTGCATGCTTTGCAGCCAAGGCGCAATATCACCTCGACGGTGCACAGTGTCGAGTTTATTGGCCAACAAAATAGTGGGGATGTTGGCAGGCAAGTGCGTCAACACATTGGCATCCTCTGCGCCAAATCGATTGGCCTCAACCATAAACACGATCAAGTCTACGTCGGAAACAGTACCCAGCACCGTGCGGTTCAGCGAGCGGTTTAGTGCGTTGACATGACGGGTTTGAAAACCAGGGGTGTCCACAAACACAAACTGCGTCGCACCCACAGTGCGCATGCCCATGATCCGGTGGCGTGTGGTTTGTGCCTTACCCGACGTGATGCTGACTTTTTGACCCACCAGTGCGTTAATCAAGGTGGACTTACCAACGTTGGGACGTCCGACAATGGCAATCGTGCCGCAACGCTTAGGACCTACAAGCGCCTGCTCGCGCGATGCATCAGACTCTGTGTGGGACGCACGTGCGCCCAATGCACCTTGCAACATCGCCTCTAAATTGGCATCAACAGGCGCCAATGTTTGCTCAGAAGTGGGCACAGACGCCGGCTTTGGTGTGGATTTTTTAGGTTTAGTAGTCACAGAATGTATGTTTTATCAATGTGTAGCCAGCAGTTGGGCCAGCATGAGGTCGGCAGCAGCTTGTTCGGCAATTCGCCTTGATGTTCCGCTGCCAAGCGATACCAAGTTCAACAGGGGTACCGCGCATGACACCTCGAATGTTTGCTGATGGGCTTCACCCAAAATACGCTCAACCTTGTACGTTGGCAATGCCATTTTTCTACCTTGCAGCCATTCTTGCAAGGCCGTTTTACCGTCTTTTTGCATAGCCGCCTTGTTGGCACCCAGCGGTATGTCAGCAAACAACCGTTTGACAAAGACTTGCGCTGGCTCAAAACCAGCGTCGATATACACGGCACCAATAATCGCCTCCACAGCGTCGGCCAGTATGGACGGGCGCGAGCGCCCGCCGCTCTTGTGCTCGCCTTCGCCTAAACGCAAATAAGGGGACAACTGTAGGCGCTCAGCCAACACCACCAGCGTGTCTTGCTTTACCAAATTGGCCCGGACACGCGATAAATCGCCCTCAGGCAAATCACCTAAGCGCTCGTACAACATGGCGGAGACAGCTAAATTCAGCACTGAATCACCTAGAAACTCCAAGCGCTCGTAGTGGTCAGCACTGAAAGACCGGTGCGTGAGTGCTTGCTTGAGCAAGCCAAGGTTGGCAAACTCATGACCAACTGCCCGCTGGAGCTTGTCCAAGTCAGACGCAGTGTTGGGGGTGGCTTCGCTGCGCTTAATCAAAGCCACCAATACGACCGAGGTCTGAGAAATTCATCCATACGAAAAATGCACGGCCCACGATATTTTCCTCAGGTACGAAACCCCAGTAGCGCGAATCCAGTGAATTGTCTCGGTTATCGCCCATCATGAAGTAGTGACCTGGCGGGACTGTACACACCACACCTTGGGCTGAGTAATTGCAGTTGTCTCGGCCTTCAAATTGGCTGGCTCCCGGGACAAAAGCTGGGCGATTTTCATCGTTTAGAAATCTAAATTCCTTGCCGCCAAGCTTGGCTTCGAATTGCATGCTGTAGCGCATGTCATCGCTGTCAAAAAAGTCTGGCAATGCCTGCTGCGCAACCAACTCGCCGTTGAGTCTCAGTTGTTTGTTGAGATAGGACACCTCATCACCAGGCAAACCAATCACACGCTTGATGTAATCTAGACTTGGTTGAGGTGGGTAACGAAAGACCATGACATCGCCACGGGCTGGCTCATTGTTTGACAACACTTTTGTGTTGAGAACAGGCAAGCGCACGCCATAGTGAAACTTGTTGACCAAAATCAAGTCGCCCACACGCAACGTTGGAACCATAGAGCCAGATGGAATTTTGAAAGGCTCAAACAAAAACGAGCGCAACACGAACACCACCAAGAGCACGGGGAATAAGCCCGCAGTCCAGTCAAGCCACCAAGGTTGGCGCAACAGCTGCTGCGACGCCTCGCTGTTGTCCCAATCGGTGTCCACATCTGTAATACCTTGGGCGGCCAACTGCGCGCGGCGATGCGTCAAACTGTGGGTTAGGCGCCATGCCGCTGTTCGGCGCTTTGGTAAGAAATACAAGCGCTCGCCCACCCAGTACACGCCTGTGACAGAGGTTGCAATGAATAAAACCAGCGCGAAGTTGCCAAGCACTGCGCCCAGATACCACATGAGCGTATAGGTCACAAAAGCGGCCAGCAACAATGCTGTTATCCCAGACATCGCGGTATTGAGTTGGTTGTCGCCTGCCACGGCACCAGTGTTAGTTGTCATCAGTCGTCCACCCGCAAAATGGCTAAAAATGCTTCTTGTGGCACTTCAACAGAGCCGATTTGTTTCATACGTTTTTTACCAGCTTTTTGTTTTTCAAGCAGCTTGCGCTTACGTGAAATATCACCACCGTAACATTTGGCCAGCACGTTTTTGCGCATGGCTTTGACTGTTTCACGGGCAATAATGTTGCCACCAATAGCCGCTTGTATGGCCACGTCAAACATTTGGCGTGATATAGCTTCGCGCATCTTACCCACCACCGCACGTCCGCGGTGCTGAGATTGCGAACGGTGAACAATGATGGCCAAGGCATCTACACGCTCGCCGTTTAGCATGATGTCTACCTTCACCACATCGCTGGCTCTGTACTCTTTGAACTCGTAGTCCATTGAAGCGTAGCCACGGCTGACCGATTTGAGCCTGTCAAAAAAGTCCAAGACGATCTCGCCCAGTGGCATTTCGTAGGTCAACATGACTTGCTTGCCGTGGTAGGCCATGTTGATTTGCATGCCGCGCTTTTGGTTGGCCAGCGTCATCACAACGCCCACTGAGTCTTGTGGCATGTACAAATGAACCGTGACGATAGGCTCACGAATCTCTTGAATTTGTCCAACCTCTGGCATCTTGGACGGGTTCTCAACCATCACCACTTCGCCATCACCCTTGAGGACTTGGTACACCACACTTGGTGCCGTCGTGATCAAGTCTTGGTCGAACTCTCGTTCCAAGCGCTCTTGCACGATTTCCATGTGCAGCAAACCCAAGAAGCCGCATCGAAAACCAAAGCCCAAAGCTTGTGACACTTCTGGCTCGTAGCGCAGGGCTGCGTCGTTGAGTTGTAGTTTCTCTAGCGCATCGCGCAAAGAATCATACTCACTGGACTCGCTTGGGAACAAACCTGCAAACACTTGCGGCTGCACTTCCTTAAAACCTGGTAAGGCTTGCGTGGCGGTAAAAGCGCCCATGCCTGAGCCGGTACGCACCACTGTAACGGTGTCGCCTACTTTGGCCGATCGCAGCTCTTTGATTCCCGCAATGATGAATCCCACTTCACCAGCCTTGAGAGAGGGGCGATCGACGGCTCCGGGGGAAAACACACCTACCTTGTCGGCGTTGTATTGGGTATCTGTGGCCATGAGCTTGAACCGCTCACCGCGTTTTAACTCGCCATCGACCATCCGCACGAGCATCACAACACCCACGTAGGTGTCGTACCAACTGTCCACAATCATGGCGCGCACGGGGCCGTCTGGGTTTCCTTTTGGCGGGGGCACCTTGAGAACGACCATTTCTAAGATCTCATCAATCCCCATGCCCGTTTTAGCTGAACAGGGAATGGCGTCAGATGCATCAATACCAATCACTTCTTCAATCTCAAGCTTGGCGTTATCGGGGTCTGCTTGCGGCAAATCCATTTTGTTGAGAACAGGCAATACCTCAACGCCTAAGTCCAACGCGGTGTAACAGTTCGCCACTGTTTGCGCTTCGACGCCTTGGCTGGCGTCCACCACCAACAGCGCTCCTTCACATGCAGACAGTGAGCGTGAAACTTCGTATGAAAAGTCTACGTGCCCGGGTGTATCAATGAGGTTGAAGTTGTACACCTGCCCATCACGGGCTGTGTATTGCAACGACGCCGTTTGAGCCTTGATGGTGATGCCGCGCTCTTTTTCTATATCCATAGAGTCCAGCACTTGCGCGCTCATCTCTCTGTCGCTCAGACCACCACAACGTTGAATAATGCGATCGGCAAGTGTGGACTTGCCGTGATCGATGTGCGCAATGATGGAGAAATTTCGAATGTGTTTCATCAACAAAAAGGTGATCTACAAGTGCCAATGCACCTGTACGAAATGAATGAAAAAAGGGCGCATCGTGGTGACGCGCCCTGAACCAATAATCTGTGGCAACTGCGATTGATTGGATAACCATTGTAGGCAAAAACCCCAGAAAACAAGCGTTTCCAGATATTAAACCCTACTAGACCACGCCTACACATCAAAGTTATCAACAGACTTATGCACATGTTATCCACAAAATTACGGGGGACATATGTATAAAATTTTTTATGGCGTCGTGGCCAAACCACAGCCTTCCATAATGTGGCTGAACCAGCCATCAAAGAGACGTTATAAGAAGCAATTTACCTCTTATTCTAGTTGTTTTAGGTTTTAAACAAACGCAGCCCTAGCCACGCGACTGTTTAGACACCAACAGCAATTAAACAACAAGGCCACGTGATTGCATGACCTGTCGCTGCAAAAAAATCGACGAAACAAGTTTTGACAACGGCTATAAAGACACCATTGCTGGCCAGTTTAGCGCCGCAGCAAAGCGTATTGCACCCACTGCCCACGCCTAAATAAAATACTCACCACTGGTTTATCCGCTGTTTTAGCCAACAGCAACTTCAGCGCGTTCACGTCAGCAACCTTTGTGTTGGCTGCCGCCAAGATCACATCGTCTGGACGCATCCCCGCTCGGGCTGCTGCACCCTGCACATCTTTTACTTTGACACCACCATCTATTTTGAGTTCACGCATGTCTTGCGGGGTCAACTCCAGCACACTCAATCCAAGCGCGAGCAACTGCTCACCTGTTTGCGGCTCTGGCACCACCTCGGCTGTGGTCATTGGTTCGGGATCAAAAGCGCCTACTGTGATTGTCAGCTTCTTCTCCTTGCCTTGTCGTACAACGGTCAAAGGAGATGTTGTGCCTGGCTTGGTGTTACCCACCACGCGTGGCAAATCAAGTGACTTCTCAATAGCCACGCCTTCAAACTCGATGATGACATCGCCGGGCTCCAAGCCAGCCTTGGCAGCAGGCGAGCCAGCCTCGACACCGTTGACCAACGCGCCACGCGGCTTGCCCAAACCCAACGCTTCTGCTGTTTCTTTGTCAACACTCGCAATGCTCACGCCAATGCGTCCGCGGGTCACGAAGCCTTGGCTGCGCAACTGTGTTGAAACGCGAACAGCCTCGTCAATGGGAATGGCAAAAGAAATACCTTGAAATCCGCCAGAGCGTGAGTAAATTTGGCTGTTGATACCAACTACTTCACCACGCATGTTGATGAGAGGACCACCTGAGTTGCCAGGATTAATTGCCACATCGGTTTGGATGAACGGTAAAAAATCGCCTGTTTCTCGGGCTTTGGCGCTCACGATACCTGCGGTTACCGTGTTCTCAAGGCCATATGGAGAGCCAATAGCCATGACCCATGCGCCCACTTTGAGCATCTCGGGGTCACCCAGTCGCACTGGCACCAAATCTGTCGCGTCAACTTTGACAACGGCTACATCTGTGCGTTTGTCAGCACCAATGATTTTGGCCTTGAATTCTCGCTTGTCGGGCATCGTAACAATCAGCTCGTCAGCACCGTCCACGACGTGGGCATTGGTCATGATGTAGCCGTCTGCGCTCAGCACAAAGCCTGAACCAATACCCCTAGGACGTTGCTCACCGTCTTTAGGCGCATCACCATCGGGATTACCACCAAAACCAGGTGGCACTGGTATACCAAAGCGCCTAAAAAATTCGAGCATTTGCTCATCTGAGCCACCACTGCTTTGGGGCTTGGCATTTTCTAAAGTGCGGATGTTGACTACAGACGGCCCCACTGCTTCCACCAAGGGGGTGAAGTCAGGCAAGCCAGTCATCAGGGGCAACGCCACTGTTTGCATGCTAGCCGTTGCGGTGGCGTTTGCAGCGACAACCACTTGAGGCGTCGCCACCGCTACAGGTGTCTGCGTTTGGGTCAGCGTCCATGCTGCACCTGCCCCTACAACAGCACAACCCACAATAACGGCACTGATAAAGTTGCGGCTTATGCTGCGAGAGTTCGATTGTGTTGTTTGAGATTGATCGTTCACTTTGTTACCTTGTATATGCCAAACTTGTACAACCACGGTTGGGCTGTGTGGTTAAGAGTGATTCAATGGACTATGGTTCCATCGGTTTGTTGTGTGATGGTCGACCATCAAACTGCACACTGCCCAATAATGCGCGCAATGTGGCCACTGGCACCTCCCCCACTGCAGTTACCCACATTGGCGGCACGGATGCACTGACGCTGGTGGTAGCACCTAAATGTACCGCGCTGGGCTGTCGAGCGCCTCTGGCTGATGAGGGCTCAATGAACAGAGATACTGATGCCAAGCCATCAGAAAACACCCACTGGGCTGGGGCTCCCTCAACGGTTTGGCCATTTATCTGAGGTTTAGACACCGCGCCCGCTTCAAAACCCGCCACTGGCGCACGCTGCGTCCAACCCATGCTGCTGGGCTGCACTTTGAGCGCATCCTTAACCACCACTGCGTAATTGGCTGGCACACGCTGCCACGCCTGCATGGCCGCAAAATCCACACCACCGGCCACGACAATATCGCTGTAGGCGACTTGCTCTAAAACAGCTCCAGAATGACTTGAGACCGTTTGCCATTGCAAGACCAGACCAGACCGCTTATCGCGCCAAATGCGGTATGAGTGACGCCACAAATCTTTGGCTTGGAGAGCCACGCCCACAGTGTCACGGCCTGCGACACGTTGTGCGCTTAAAGACTGCATCACGTAATGCTGCCCAACGTTGCGCCCAGCGCTGCCCAACACGGCAGGAAATAGTCCTAAGTCGCTGGTGCGCTCTTGCCGAACCAGCTTAGCCGTGTGGTCCACCCCAAATACAAGGTCGCCTTGCCGCATGGTTGTGTGTGGCTCGCCGCTGAGCAAATCCACACGCTCATACGTCTGAGCGTCATGGTCGATGTGCCAAATTTTGGCGGACACCATGTCAGAGCCAGACTGCACCACCATGGTGCCCACGAAGGTTTGCTGTTTGGCGGCTTGATTGACCTCTATCAGCCAGCGCCTTACATCGCCACCAGGCTGCGCGTGTGTCAGGCCAGCGATGCAGACCAGATACAGTGCAAGCGCCGCTTGCCAACGAGCCAACCTGCCATAGCGCCATCTCACTGCGTTGCTCCTGACCACGCCACATTGCGCACAAATCCAACCGCGCCTGGCCAAGCGTTGCTAGCACCAGTTTGTCTGTGGGCCGCTAAAAAAGCGTCTATGTTCGGGTCTCTGCGCATCGCAACGCTGCGAGAAGACTCAGCCAGCAACGCTTCGGCTACAACCGATGGCGCTGCTGCAGCCATAGGAGTGCTGGTGGTGGGCGTGTCTGCCCCAGGCATCTGCCACCACACACCCACAGCCAGCGCCACGGCAAAGGCGCTGCCTGTGGCGCGCCAGTTAAACCACGGGTCGTTGGCAGCTCGTTGCGACAACGCAGCTGGTGCAGCTCGCACATTGTCTTGTGAAAAAGGCGTAGTGGATAGCGCAGCTTGGCTCTCATAGCTGACCTGTAAGGCCGCCAATACGCGGGCGCTGCGTGCGCTGTGAGCGACCCCTTGTGCTTGTTCGCGCAATACATGACCTATCAAACACATGTCTATAGCGGCCTCTAAGTTGCTTGCATGTGGCGCGCCCAACTGCTCACACATGGCGTCGCATGCGTGCGCTTCTATTTCACCGTCCAGCCAAGCCGATACGCGGCTGGCGGTCATATCAAGCTCAGGGGCAAAAGCCTGCGCACTACCCCCGTCACCCTCGCTGTTGAGGTGGGGCCTTGCGAGACTCAGGGCTGTGTGGTTGTGATGGTCTTGATGGTCTTGGGTCACTTGTTTGCAAATACTGGGGCTTACCAGCGCTTGCCTCCTTGTTTATCTAGCATGGGTTTGATGCGTGCGGATATGGCCTCTCTTGCCCTGAAAATACGAGATCTCACCGTCCCGATAGGGCAAGCCATAGTCGATGCAATGTCTTCGTAGCTCATACCTTCAATTTCCCTTAACGTAATAGCCTCGCGCAACTCACTGGGCAAGGCATCCATGGCCGCGTTGATTGCCAGTGCTATTTCTTTACTGGCCAAAGCCGTCTCAGGGGTGTGTTCATCAACCGCCATGTTGGTTTGTTCCCACGCGCTGCCAGAAGTTTCATCGTCGTCGTCTTTTTGTAACGACGACAAGCTACGCACTGGGTCTTTATTGGCCCGCATCACCGCTTTTTTAGCCGAATTAACCGCTATGCGGTACAGCCAGGTGTAAAACTTTGCCTCGCCTCGAAACTGGGGCAATGCCTTATACGCTTTGATAAATGTGTCTTGCGTCACGTCTTCACACAAGCCTGGGTCGCGGACCCACCGTCCAATCAATCGAGCCACGCGTGCCTCGTACTTGATGACCAGCCAGTCAAACGCGCGCGTGTCACCGCCAACGGCTCGCTGCACCATTGCGGCGTCAGCATCTGGCGTAGGAGTTGGTGGAACAACGTTGGTAGTCGGTGTGAGCTCAGGCATGGATAACCCAGCAATATAGCGCACTCGTCCCCAAAAAACGAACAACCCTCATGATTTTGCGGCCAACAGCGCTCGACGTAAGGCCAACCAACGCGCCGGGCTATCACGCTCAAACAGCCACAACCACTGTATGTTGGCACGATTGAACAACGATGCGCTGTCAATGACTGCTTGCACACGCACCAACACACACATGCCAAGGTCTATCACCATCTGTGGCGCGCGCACAGCAGTCGGCTCGCTATAAGCCTGCGTTTGAAGCTGCCACAAGCCCGTGCCAGCTGGTGCCTGCCAAGACAAATAATGCGTAGCGTCCGAAGGGTGGTTGCGATGGTTTGGAAGGGTGATCTCTGACTGTGCAGCTTGTTGGCTCTTGTACCAGTGCCAACCTAGCCATGCCGACCACATGCCAGCGGCCAACAACCACGGCCAACGCTGACCATTGCCTGGTTGACTGGCGTAAGCAGCCCCAGCCAGCACACAGGCTTGGAGGCACCACACAATATAAAAGACTTGCTGACAAACAAGGCAACGTCCCACAGGGTAAATGACCGGTGGGGCGTGATGCATAAACTGTCAGGCAAGCGCTGGCTAGTGCTTGCGTTTGTTTGGGGCGTTAGGTCAAACGCTTGAACACCAATGAGCCATTGGTGCCACCAAAGCCAAAGTTGTTTTTGATTGCCACATCAATACGCATATCGCGCGCCGTGTTGGCGCAGTAATCAAGATCACACTCAGGGTCTTGGTTGTCAATGTTGATGGTGGGCGGACTTGTTTGATGGTGCAGCGCCAACACAGTGAACACGCTCTCAATACCACCTGCGCCACCCAGCAAATGGCCTGTCATGGACTTGGTAGAGTTCACAACCAACTGCTTGGCGGCATCGCCAAATGCTGCCTTAAACGCATTCGACTCGTTGACATCGCCCAAAGGCGTGGAGGTGCCGTGGGCGTTGGCATATTGAACGTCAACAGGGTTCACGCCAGCGTTGTTCATAGCACTGATCATGGCGCGACGTGGGCCGTCCATATTGGGAGCAGTCATATGACCCGCATCCCCGCTCATGCCATAGCCAGCCAGCTCGCAATACATCCGTGCACCGCGGGCTTTCGCATGCTCGTATTCTTCAAGCACCATGACACCAGCGCCTTCTCCCAGCACAAATCCATCGCGGTCTTTATCCCATGGACGCGACGCCGCCTGAGGATCGTCGTTGCGCGTCGACAAGGCACGCATGGCTGCAAAGCCACCAATGCCCAGCGGTGAGACTGTGGATTCTGATCCGCCAGCTACCATTACGTCGGCGTCGCCATATTCAATTTTTCTAGCCGCCTCGCCAATGCTGTGCAAACCAGTGGTGCACGCAGTGACGACAGCCAAATTAGGGCCTTTGAAACCATGTCGCATCGACACATGACCCGAAATCATGTTGATGATGGACGCGGGCACAAAAAATGGAGAAATTCGGCGGGGTCCGCGGTTGGTGTATTCACCATGGGTTTCTTCGATCAGTGGCAAGCCACCAATACCCGACCCGATGATGCAACCTATGCGAAACGCTAATTCGTCGTCTAAATCGTCGCCCTGAGGCAAACCTGAATCCACAACAGCTTGTTGTGCCGCTACTATGCCCAGATGAATGAAGCGGTCCATGGACCGAGCTTCTTTCGTACTGATGTAAGACTGCAGGTCGAGGTCTTTCACCTCACCTGCTATTTGACAGGCAAAGGCAGACGCATCAAAAGATTTGATGGTGTCAATACCCGACCGCCCAGCCAATAAATTGGTCCAACACTGCTCGACAGTATTGCCCACAGGACTCACACAGCCTAAGCCGGTAACGACAACGCGACGACGACTCATCCCGACTTATGCCTTCTGGTTAGCCAGCGCGTAATCGATGGCGTTTTGAACGGTTGTTATTTTTTCGGCATCTTCATCGGGGATTTCGATGCTGAACTCGTCTTCCAGAGCCATCACCAACTCCACGGTGTCCAAGGAGTCAGCGCCCAAGTCGGCAACGAACGATTTTTCGCTGGTGACTTGACCTTCTTCAACACCAAGTTGCTCGGCAATGATTTTCTTTACACGTGCTTCAATATCACTCATAGATCCCTCTGAGGGTGGTTACAAACAGGCTGTCATTTTAGCTACCAAACGGTGACTTCCGTCTAATACTTGCCCGACAGCCTTGGGCGGATTTTCCCTACTGAGGTAAACCAGTAGGAAAGCAATGTTTTACCTGCATTTACCAGTAAAACACCTTAAAAGCGTCTAAACGCAGTTAACTCATGAGCATGCCACCATTGACATGCAACTCTTGCCCTGTGACGTATCCCGCCATCGGACTCGATAAATAGGCTACAGCATAGGCGATATCAGCGGCTTTTCCTAAATGGCCCAAAGGAATTTGGCCCAATAACGCCTGTTGTTGCTCGGTAGACAGGGACGCGGTCATATCGGTTTCAATAAAGCCAGGCGCTACGCAATTGACTGTGATGTTACGCCCACCAAGCTCGCGAGCCAAGGCGCGGGTCATACCCGCCACGCCTGCCTTGGCAGCCGCGTAGTTGGCTTGACCAGCATTGCCCAAGGCACCCACCACAGACGTAATGCTCACAATGCGCCCATAACGCTGCTTCATCATGGGCTTGATGGCGGCACGGCTAACAGCAAATACAGCCTTTAAGTTTGTATTGATCACCGCATCCCAATCGTCATCTTTCATGCGCATAGCCAAGGTATCGCGGGTAATGCCCGCGTTGTTCACCACCACGTCTAAACGGCTATAGGTTTTCACAATATGGTCGACTGCAGCTTGCACACCAGCGCCGTCATTGACGTCCAGTACCACGCCTGTACTGCCCTCAAAGGCAGCCAAAGTTTGGCTGATTTTGTCGGCACCTGCTTGCGTGGTGGCCGTACCAACGACCAGTGCACCCATCGCAGACAGGTGTGAGGCAATGGCGGCACCAATGCCGCGCGAAGCGCCTGTAACCAACGCAACTTGGCCGGCTAATGGTTGTGCAAAATTAATAGCTTGGGTCATATGTAACTCAACAGGTTTTAAGCCAAGGCCGCCAAGGCGGCATCCAGCGTGGCAGGGTCATAAACAGGCAGCGCCATGAGGTCAGGCTCTATGCGCTTGGCCATGCCAGACAGCACTTTACCCGGGCCACACTCGATAAATGTCGTGATACCACTGGTTTTGAGTGCGCGCACAGACTCTACCCACCGCACTGCTCCAAATGCTTGGCGCACCAACGCATCCTTGATTGCAGCTGGCTCTGACATGCTTTTAACGTCTACGTTGTTGAGTACTGGAATACCAGGCGCTAACAGCTCAATGTCTTGCAAATACGCCGCCAGCTTTAAGGACGCTGGCTTCATCAGGCTGGAATGAAAAGGCGCAGACACCGGCAGCGGCAAAGCACGCTTGGCACCGGCGGCTTTTATCTCCACCATCGCTTGTTCAACGGCAGCCTTGCTGCCGGCAATCACAGTTTGGTTGGGGTCGTTGAAATTCACCGCTTCAACCACTTCGCCTGATTCAGGTGAGAAGCTGCGCTGCACTTGCGAACACAAGACCACCACTTGTTGGGATGGCATACCCAAAATAGCGGCCATCGCTCCAATGCCCACTGGCACCGCTTCTTGCATGGCTTGTGCCCGCAATCTGACCAGTGGCGCTGCTTGCGCCAGTGTCAAACTGCCAGCAGCTACCAGCGCGGCATACTCACCCAGCGAGTGACCAGCCAACCATGCTGGCTGGGCGCCACCGGCTTGCTGCCACACCCGGTAGGCAGCCACACCGGCCACCAACATAACTGGCTGGGTATTGGTGGTGAGTGACAAGGCCTCTGAAGGGCCGTTGGCGATTAAAGCGCCCACATCTTCACCCAAGGCATCACTCGCCTCAGCCAAGGTCTGCTTGACCACGGCGTTGTCAGACCACGCGTCCAACATCCCAACAGACTGAGAGCCTTGGCCTGGAAAAACAATTGCTAAGCTGGATGAAATCGTCATGTTTGGGTGGTGTAGGAATGTGGTCCCAATTGGGAGAGAGCAACACTGTGGGTCAATAATGACCCAGCCTAATGCAATGAATAAATTAAAAATAACAGTGCAAAGAGCAACCGCGCTTACATGCGTACCAAGGCCGAGCCCCAAGTGAAACCACCGCCTACGCCTTCCATCAGCACGGTTTGCCCAGGCAGTACGTCCCCAGCGCGCACACCGTGATCCAACGCCAAAGGAATAGAAGCCGCAGAAGTATTGCCGTGCTGGTCAACCGTCACCACCACCCGGTCAATAGGTATTTTCAACTTTTTGGCTGTGCTGGTCATGATACGGATATTGGCTTGGTGCGGCACCAACCAATCGACGTCGGCTTCAGTTTTACCAGCTTTTTCCAACACAGCGCGGGCGGTTTTTTCAAGCACGCCGACCGCCAGCTTAAACACAGCTTGGCCATCCATTTTCAGCAGGGGATCACCCAAGATACGACCGTTGGCAACTGTTCCAGGTACACACAAAATATCGCAGTATTTACCATCAGCATGCAAGTCAGTGGCCAAAATACCAGGGCCACTACCGTCGTGTTCGCAGGCCTCTAACAACACCGCGCCCGCACCGTCTCCAAATAACACACACGTGCCGCGGTCGTTAAAGTCCAGCAAGCGAGAAAATACCTCAGAGCCCACGACCAATGCAGTGGTGGCGGCGCCTGTTTGAATCATGGCATTGGCCACACTGATGGCATAAATAAAGCCACTGCAAACCGCTTGCACGTCAAAAGCAGCACCACCTGCGCCGCCCTCATCATCGCCATCGGACAAGGCAGCCAAGCTCAATTTGTGTTGAAGAATGGAGGCCGTTGAGGGAAACACCATGTCTGGCGTCGAGGTGGCCACAATGATCAGGTCTACGTCGCTGACACGTTTGCCAGCGGCGACCAAGCAACGGCGGCTGGCTTCAAAAGCCAAATCGCTTGCGTGAACGCCATCGTCTACAAAATGGCGTGCGCGGATGCCCGTGCGCTCAACAATCCACTCATCACTGGACTCCAAACCCTTGGCGGCCAACTGGTCTACAAGGTCTTGGTTGGTTAGGCGCTTGGGCGGCAAATAGCTGCCTGTGCCTGCAATTCGTGCAAATAAACTCATAGATAACTGATGCTAAATAGACTTTAAATCTCCGCAGCATTGGCTGCGGGGAGGTTGGCAGCTTCAGGTACAGCAGACAAAGCTCGCTCAATACCTGTACGCACACCGTCTAATAAATTGTGTTGTACAGCATCATAAGCCCTGTCCAAAGCTTGGCCAAATGCATACGCATCTGCAGACCCGTGACTTTTAAAAACCAGGCCTTTCAGCCCGAGCAATGCCGCACCGTTGTAACGGCGATGATCCACTTTGTGCTTAAAGGCCTTAAGCACAGGCATGGCCACAATAGCGGCGGCTTTGGTCAGCCAATTGCGCGAGAACTCTTGCTTGATAAAGTCGCCAATCATGGCTGCCAGGCCTTCGCTGGTCTTCAATGCCACGTTGCCAACAAAGCCATCGCAGACCACTATATCTGTGGTGCCGTGAAAAATGTCGTTGCCTTCTACGTTGCCATAAAAGTTCAAATGACCGCGGGCATGGGCTGCTCGCAGCAGCTCTCCCGCTGTTTTGATGACCTCACTGCCCTTGATCACCTCTTCGCCTACATTGAGCAAGCCCACAGTGGGTTGCACGCTAGATGCATGTACAGATGGTCTATTTGTAGCTGCCACCAGCGCGGAGCCCATCAACGCAAACTGCAACAAATGCGCTGCTGTGCAATCTACATTGGCACCCAAATCAAGCAACGTGGTTGCGCCACCTTTGGCGTTGGGCAGTTGCGAGGCAATGGCCGGTCTGTCAATACCGTTGAGGGTTTTAAGCACATACCGCGCTATGGCCATCAGTGCACCGGTATTACCGGCAGACACCACAGCGCAGGCATGGGCGTCTTTAACCTGTGTGATGGCGACTCGCATGCTGGAGTCTTTTTTGTGCCTGAGGGCGGTCTCGAGCGAGTCATCCATGGTGACAACTTGTGTTGCCATGACAAAACTGCACCGGGGGTGTACCGCTAGATCGCCAAGCGCGGCTTGAGCTTGCTCGTTGCCAACCAGCACCAGACGGGCAGCCTTGTGCTTGGCCAGAAACGCGCGACAAGCGGGCAATGTGGAGGCAATGCCTAGGTCGCCCCCCATACAGTCCACAGCGACGCTGATAACTGAAGTTGCAGGCGGCAGTGCCTCAAAATGTGTCATGTAGGCGCACAAAGCAAAGGCCCGCACAACGCTGCACGGGCCCTTGTATAGGCGAACAAATTAAGAATCGGATTTGGTCTTCATCACCTTGCGGCCACGGTAGAAACCTGTGGGGCTGATGTGGTGACGCAAGTGCACTTCGCCTGTTGTTGGCTCGATCGCGATGCCCGGTGTTGTTAAGGCATTGTGTGAGCGGTGCATACCGCGCTTAGAAGGTGACTTTTTGTTTTGTTGGACGGCCATGGTGGCTCCTAAATAAGTACCAGCTGGTGCGACGTTCCCACGTGCATGACTCCAGCCACAGTTTTAACTACAGATTCTTGATCTGATGAACTAGCTCAATATCAACCAAGCATATGCACCAAACCGGAAATTATAACCTGACTCTGACCCCTCTTACAGGATGAGCTTGTCTTATCGGTGCAGGGATCAAGACATCGCAAGCCCGACGTTTGGCAACGACTGCGGTCTTAATTCATTGAACCTTTTTTAAAGTAGCCAGCCCAGCAAACGGGTTTGGCTTGTCCTCTATCAATGGTTCAGAGGCCTGCCAGCCTTCAGGTTGGCAGTCGCTGTGCATAGGCACAACGGGCATGGCCATGATGAGCTCGTCCTCTATCAAGGCCTGCACATCGAGCACCAGCTCCAAAGCCAATACATCTTCTTCTGCCTCTTCGTCCTCAAAAGCGGCTTGGTCTTCGCTGGATACAAAGCGCAAGTCTTGCGAGACCACCAACTCAGTTGCCACTGGCGACAGGCAGCGCTGGCATGTCAAAGGGACATAGGTTTGAGCCTCTATACGCAGCCACACTTGTTTGGCAATAGGTTCTCCTGCACCTTTTGAAGCATCACGCTCCTGTGCGCTCAGCACCACATGGACTTGGGCGTCGCCCACGTCGGTGACAGCCTCTTCCACCAAACGTGCAAAACCTGCCAATGGCACGGCTCGCTCATCAATACGACCCTGAGCAGCCCACACGGCAATGTTGACTTGGGCCCAGTCGGCAATTGAAGCACTGGTGGCTGAAGAGGGTTTATCAGAGGAAGACATAGACACGGTGGACTGCATTAAAAACAAGTGCCCAGTGTAAGACAATGGTGGCTTGCTCACCGCCCCATCTCATACATGAACCGCCCACTCATACTAGGATCTACCTCCGTGTACCGCGCCGAACTGCTAGAGCGACTTCGCCTGCCGTTTACCAAGGCCAGACCTGAGGTTGATGAAACCCCACTGCCCAACGAATCCCCTAGCGCACTGGCACAACGCTTGGCGCTGGCCAAAGCCCAAGCTGTCGCCAGCGTCAACCCCAGCGCATTGGTCATTGGCAGCGACCAAGTTGCAGACCTCAACGGACAGCCTTTGGGCAAACCTGGCAACTTTGAGCGTGCCGTGGCTCAACTTACAGCCATGAGTGGGCAATTGGTCATCTTCCATACGGCTGTTGCACTGGTTTGCCACGAGTCTGGCTTTAGCCAACAAGAGACCGCCGTTGTAAGGGTCAGGTTTAGAGACCTGAGCCGCGAAGAGATTGAGCGCTACGTGCGCGCCGAAGAACCTTATGACTGTGCGGGCAGCGCCAAAAGCGAGGGCTTGGGTGTCAGCCTGTTGGCCAGCATGGACAACGACGACCCCACAGCCTTGATTGGCCTGCCGCTGATCACAACATGCAAGTTACTGCGCGCAGCAGGCGTGGTGGTGCCATGAACGACACAACGCACCTAGGCCGCTTGCTGCTGGTACCCACACCTTTGGACTTTGGTTGCGCAGCCGAATTGATTGGCGACATTGGAGACGCCTTGCCAGCACACACAATCGCAACAGCTGCTCGCACCACCCACTGGATCAGCGAAAACGCCAAGTCAACCCGTGCCTTTTTGAACCGTGTCAACCTCCACACACCGCTGACTTGTAGCATTCAAGACATGCACATACATGTGCTGCCACGTGAAGCACACAAAAGCGGCGACCATACGGTTGGCGCCATGGACAGCCAAGCCAAAGAATGGCTGGCTCCAGCTTTACAGGGTTTCGATGTGGGTTTGGTCAGCGAGGCCGGCATGCCCGCCATCGCTGACCCGGGCTCGTCAGTGGTCAGGGCCGCCCACAGCATGGGCTTGGCAGTTGTGCCGCTGACTGGGCCTGTATCGTTGATGTTGGCCCTGGCTGCCAGCGGTCTCAACGGCCAACAATTTGCATTTGTGGGTTACTTGAAAAAAGGTGCAGAGCTGGTAACGCACATTAAAGCGCTAGAGGCTACCGCGCTCAAAACAGGGCAAACCCAACTCTGCATTGAAACGCCCTACCGCAACATTCAGCTGCTACAAACGCTGATCAACACACTGTCTCCCAACACACGCTTAGCGGTGGCCTGTGGCTTGGCGGTGGCGCCCGACGTGCGCAGCCAAACAGTAGCGGTATGGCGCGAGCAAGCCAAGCACAACAAGTTGCCCAAACTTGACCTACCAGCCGTGTTTTTATGGGGCGCATAAGGTCGGTACGCCTGCGTCACATGGCACACAACAACCAGTGCGTGTACCAACGGGCTTGAACTACTGCGCGCTTAAAACAATGCGTGCTGAACCGTGTTCAGCACGTGTGATTTAGCCCTGGTGGCGCAGCGCTGGAAACAGAATAATGTCGCGGATGCTGGCGCTGTCTGTAAGCAGCATCATCAAACGGTCAATACCAATACCGCAGCCGCCTGCTGGGGGCATGCCGTACTCCAAGGCGCGAACAAAGTCGTGGTCAAAAAACATGGCTTCGTCGTCACCGCCGTCTTTGGCCGCGACTTGCGCTTGGAAGCGAGCCGCTTGGTCTTGTGCGTCGTTCAACTCAGAAAAGCCGTTGCCAAATTCACGCCCAGTGATGTACAACTCAAAGCGCTCTGTCACCTCAGGACGCTCATCGCTGGCACGCGCCAAAGGTGAAATTTCAACGGGATGCTCACAAATGAATGTGGGCTGCCACAGCTTGTCCTCCACCAGCTCTTCGAAATACATCACTTGCAAGCCAGCCAGTGATTTGCCCGCTGTTTTTTCAGCACCCATGCCAAAACCTGTCAGCGCTTGCACCAACCAAGCGGCATCATCGGCATTGGCGCCCGCGTCGGTGTGCGTGGCGATGGCTTCACGAATGGTCATGCGGGCAAAGGGAGCGGCCACATCCACATGCTTGCCACCGTAGGTGAGCTGCAAAGACCCTGTGGCTTGTTGAGCCGTGTGGCGAACCAACTCCTCGGTGAAGTTCATGAGGTCTTGGTAGTTCCAATACGCTGCGTAGAACTCCATCATGGTGAACTCAGGGTTGTGACGCACCGAGATACCCTCGTTGCGGAAATTGCGGTTGATCTCGAACACGCGCTCAAAACCACCCACCAACAAACGCTTGAGGTACAACTCTGGCGCAATGCGCAAGTACATTTGTTGGTCTAGCGCGTTGTGATGCGTCACAAACGGCTTGGCATTGGCCCCACCAGGAATCGGGTGCAGCATGGGCGTTTCCACCTCTAGGAACTCATGCTTGACCATAAAGTCGCGAATGCTGCTGACTGCCCTTGAGCGAGCGGCAAAACGCATGCGGGCTGAATCGTCGGTAATGAGGTCTATGTATCGCTGGCGGTACTTGATTTCTTGGTCTGCCACGCCGTGAAACTTATCCGGCAATGGGCGCAGGCTTTTTGTAAGTAAGCGCACACTATCGGCGTGTATGGTCAGCTCGCCAGTACGGGTTTTAAACAACACACCCTCGGCGGCCACGATATCACCCAAATCCCAATGCTTGAATGACTCGTGCAGCGTTTCACCCACACTGTCGTTGTTCATGTAAATCTGAATGCGACCAGCTGCACTGCCCATAGAGCCGTCTTGCAAGGTGGCAAAACTGGCTTTGCCCATGACACGCTTCAGCATCATGCGGCCCGCCACGCTGACACGCGCTTGGAGCGGCTCTAACGCTTCTTTGGTTGTATCGCCAAAGGTGTCGGCCAAGGCTTGTGCGCGATGAGTTGGTTTGAAGTCATTGGGGAAAGCCACGCCAGCGCCGTTTGCGCAGGCAGCCCGTATGAGAGAAAGCTTGTCTCTGCGCTCGGCAAGGAGCTGGTTTTCATCAACCGCGGGGGCGGCGTTGGTGTCTGGAGCGTTAGACATAGCGGAACTTCAATACAAAAATAGACCTTGCGCAGAAGGCAAGGCCAAAGTTGGCTATTTTAAACGCTGTACC
>Ga0222645_100180_pt1 | contig 37440 bp, 28 predicted proteins | sample AntAcemetagen292_FD_179881 | JGI IMG/M metagenome (GOLD analysis project Ga0222645, IMG submission 179881) | Saline water microbial communities from Ace Lake, Antarctica - #292 | ecosystem: Environmental > Aquatic > Non-marine Saline and Alkaline > Saline | place: Antarctica: Ace Lake | collected...
TGGTAGGCGGTACTAGATTCGAACTAGCGACCCCCACCATGTCAAGGTGGTGCTCTAACCAACTGAGCTAACCGCCTTCGTTATCTCAACGAAGCTCTAAATTATAGCAGTACAGACAGGCAACCAGAAGCCAATCACCTTTTTTTTCACCTGTACTTAATGCCTTTTTGCCGTTCTCACACCGGCTATCTCTGCCAATAAGCTGAGCACCTTGTTTAAGCGCTTTGCGTCAGCGATTTGCACCGTAAACGTCATGTGCGCCAAACCTTTAGGAGAATGCGTATTGACGCCAATGACATTCATCTTTTCACGCGCAAATACATCGGAGATGTCGCGCAGCAGACCCGACCTATCCAACGCATCAATCCGAACATCCACCGGGTAGAGTGACACCTCACCAAGCGGCTGACCGCCCCAAGCCACTTCAATGATTCGGTCTTCATGCGTGTGGTTCAGGTGTAAAAAATCTGCACAATTAGCGCGATGAATGCTCACGCCCCTCCCCTTTGTTACGAACCCACCAATCGCATCTGGCGGAACTGGGCGGCAGCATCTGGCCATTTGCGTTAACAAAGAATCCACACCCACCACCAAAACACCACCACGCGGCGTCTTGCTAGCGGCATTGTCTTGTCCAGCTTTAGCCAGCATGCGCTCATTGAACTCAGGCTCTGGGTCAGGTGGGCGCAATTGTGCCTCAATGGTCCTGAGCGAAAACTCGTCTTTACCGACCACTTCAAACAGCTGTAAGGCACTCTCAAAGCCAAGTTGTTGGGCCAAATCCTCTAGTTTTGTAGCGGTCTTGCCTTCACGCTGCAATGTTTTCTCTACCAGCTCTCTTCCTTTAGCCACATTTTCAGCACTGGCCAGCGCGTTGAACCAAGCGCGCACTTTGTTGCGGGATCGCGAACTCGCCAAGTAACTGTTGTTTGGGTTGAGCCAGTCGCGAGACGGCCCACCCTCTTTGGCAGTCACCACATTCACGGTTTGCCCATTTTTCAAAGGCGTGGTTAGCGGCACCATCACGCCGTCCACATGGGCACCGCGGCACCTGTGACCGACCGTGGTGTGAACGGCATACGCGAAATCAATAGGCGTGGCGCCGTTCGGCAGCTCAACCACCGCGGCATTGGGCGTCAACACATAGATACGGTCATCAAACAGCGCACCTGATGAGCTGCTCATATCGCGCTCCCAGGCCAAGAGCTGGCGCAGCACCGCTATTTTGCCGTCATAGGCCGTGTTGGCACTTACGCCTGCGTAGCCTTTTGCCCCCGCTTCCTTATAAGCCCAATGGGCAGCCATGCCGCTCTCGGCGTGATCGTGCATGGCTTTTGATCGGATTTGAATCTCCATGCTCAAGCCATCATGGTCACGCACCACCGTATGAAGAGACTGGTAGCCATTGGACTTGGGCTTGGCGATGTAGTCGTCAAACTCCTCCAGCATTGGCGTGTACTCTTGGTGAACATATGCCAATGCGCGGTAACAGGCATCCACATCGGACACAACAATCCGCAGTGCGCGAACATCGAACACATGGGCAAAATCCAAAGACTTGCCACGCATCTTTTTTACAATGCTGTAAATGTGTTTGGGTCGCCCAGACACCTGTGACTCAACGCCTTGGTTGCGCAATGCGTGCTGCACATGCATAACAACTGCGGACATGTAGTCCACCCTCTCCACACGCTTTTCGTCTAGCAGACGCGCCACATCTTTGTAAGTCGCAGGGTCCAAAAAGCGAAAAGCCAAGTCTTCTATTTCCCACTTAATTTGCCATATACCCAAGCGATTCGCCAGCGGCGAAAAAACGCTCAAAGCCTCGTTGGCTACCGAGATATCAGGCTTGGTCTTGCTGGCTGCGTAGTAACGCAAGGTTTGCAAGCGCGAGGCTAGGCGCAACATGACCACGCGCAAGTCTTTAGAAAATGCCAACAGCATTTTGCGAACGTTCTCGGTGTGGTTGACCGCCAAAGCAGCTGTCAAGTCACTGCCGGCTACCGGGCTGCCAGACGAGGTTTTGAGACGAGCTTGTCGTTGCAAGTGAATAAGCTTATTGACCTCAACCGCTAGGTCTGCATAGCTATCGCCAAAGGCCCGGGCTATAACTTCTTTGGGTCGCTGCAAATGGGCGCAGGCATACACCAAATACGCAGCAGCTTGCATGTCTTGAGAGCCACCAATGGTTCGTAAGATGGCAGCGACTGCGTCGGCATGTGCCAGCACGTTTTCACCAGATGCCATGCACTCATTGGTCAACAACGGATGGGAAAATGCTCGGGCACGAGCCAAGGCATCGTCTGTGGGTTGCTCAAAAGCCAAGTCAGCTGCAGCAACAATAGCCGCGTTGTGTGCGCCGCCAGTTGATGGCTCTTGGACATCAGCGACCGCATTCATGCGTGGTCAATCAGAAACGTGCGAACAGCTTGCTGCTGGTCAGCGGCTATGAGCGTTGGCGCATGACCAACCCCGCTGAATTGCACCAATGTAGCCTTGGGTCCACGCTCAGTCATGGCGAGGGCTGTGTCTTGACTTAGCAAGTCAGACTGTGCACCGCGCAACAGCAAGGTGGGTGCAGAAATGGCGTCATACGCAGTCCATAAAACGGTCTCACCTTGCGCCACCAGCTCACGGGCTCCAGGTTGACCCAGCGCTTGAAAAGCTTGTCCTATGGCCGGGTCATAGTGCAGCACAAATCCGTCTTCTTTGTGCCGCAACATGGGCCTTGACAGCGCCAACCACTGCGCCGTGGTGTGCGGACCAAAGCCTTGCGAGGCAGCCCACATGGCATTGGCTGCATCCTCAATGGTTTCGAATTGTAGTGACTTGCCCACATAGTCACCTATACGAGCCAAGCCCTCAAAACTCAATGAAGGTCCCACATCGTTGAGGACCAACTTGCGTATGGGCAATGCCAGCGCGCCACTAGCTAGTGATGCCACGGCCATGCCAATCAAGCCGCCCATGCTGGTACCGACCCAGTCGAGGCTGGTCGCGCCGTGTTTACTGAGGAGCTGGGCGATTAAAGCCACGTGGTCTGCCCCATAAGTGGGTACAGCATATTGCGTGGGCTCGGCCAGCCAGTCGCTGCGGCCTCGCCCTACCACGTCAGTGCAAACAACCGTGCAGAACATGGCCAAAGAGCTAGCCAACGCGTCGAAATCACGCCCTTGACGCGTCAGCCCATGGACACACAACACCACATGTTGCGGGTTGGCACACTGGGGGGCTTGCCACAGCCAATAGGCCATGTTGTGCGTGTTGGCTGTGATTGATGCGCCAGGTAAGTTCTCTACAAATAGTAATTCAGGTTTCAACGCCATGCCTTCTCAGTAGGGATAATGTATGTGTCTGGCGCCAGTTTTTGGCCTCGACGTACTTTATATAGTAATGGAATAGGAGGCTTACATGGCTCATAAAGCGCATTCTCTGGCGGGCAAAACGGCTTTGATAACTGGCTCGACCAGTGGTATTGGTTTGGGCATCGCTAAAAAGCTCGCTGCTCAAGGCTGCAACATCATGTTGAACGGTTTTGGCAACTACGAATCTGTGCTTGAAGCAATAACGGCGATGGACGTGCAAGTGGATTACCATGGCGCGGATATGGGCCAACCCAGTGAGATTGAGAGTCTTATGAACGCCACGGCAAACCGGTTTGGCCGTTGTGACATATTGGTCAACAACGCTGGCATTCAGCATGTCGCGCCTGTTGAGACTTTTCCAACTGAACGTTGGAATGCGGTCATTGCAATCAACCTCAGCAGTGCCTTTCACACCAGCCGCTTGGCATTGCCAGCCATGCAAGCGGCCAACTGGGGACGTATTATCAATATCGCCTCGGTACATGGTTTGGTAGGCTCTGCACAAAAATCAGCTTATGTCGCAGCCAAACACGGTATTGTGGGTTTGACTAAAGTGACTGCCTTAGAAAATGCAACCAGCGGCGTGACTTGTAACGCTATATGCCCTGGCTGGGTTCTGACACCCTTGGTTCAACAACAGGTCGACGCTAGGGCCAAACAGATGGGCGTATCCAACGAAGAATCCAAACGAAGCTTGTTGGCTGAAAAAGAGCCGTCACTGCAGTTCACAACACCAGAGGAACTGGGCGACTTGGCCGTATTCTTGTGCGGCCCTGCCAGCAACAACATCCGTGGTGTGGCGTGGCAAATGGACGGCGGTTGGTCCGCGCAATAGAACCAGCCCGCCGTTTGCGGGTAACAATGCGCTAGTGTGTGTGGCTGTGGTGAGAGAACTCACCCACCAACAGCACCAGCGCAATGCCTGCAGCCAGCCACAACAGCTGGCCCGCTGAGTCCCGCAAACTCACATGGCGTTGCAGTTGGGGGATCAGGTCGGCCAAGGCCACATACATGAAACTGCTGGCGGCCACTACCAAGAAAAACGGCAACACGTTGACAAATTGCGCCAACAAAAAGTAGCCCACAATACCGCCCAAAGCCGTTACTGCACCTGCAAGAGAAACCTTTAGCAATGCAGCTTTTGCGTTGTTTTTAGAGGTGTGTTGAAGCACCACCAAGTCGCCCATGTGATGGGGTACTTCGTGAGCAAGCACGGCCATCGATGCGATCCAACCCAAGCGCCAATCGGCCATAAAGGCAGCGGCAATCAAAATGCCGTCTCCAAAAGCGTGGACACTGTCCCCAACAATCACTGCCCAGCCACCGCTGTGATGGTGGTGGTGACGGTGGGCGTTGAGAGGTTGGTGCTTGTGTTGCGCCGTCTGCAACGAGGCCTGCGAAGCGTTGCCTGCTGCGCTGACCGCAGCCGCGCCCGCCGCAGCAGGCTCTGAATGGGCAGCACCATGCAAGTCCATGCCCAAGTCGCCGTGCTCGTGACCGTGGTGGTACAGCTCGGCCTTGTCGAGCATGAAGAAAAATACCAACGCTGCCAACAACACACCGAACAACAGGTGCGAACTGATGCCGGTCTCAATCGCCTCTGGCAACAATTTTAGAAATGCGGTGGCCAGCAATGCGCCTGCTGCAAAGCTGAGCATGTGACGCGTAAAACGCGCCATGATGCCAAAGCTCAACAACGCCGCAATCCACACACTGCCAACGCCAGCGACCACAGTGCCGGCCAAAATCCATAGCAAATCCATTGAGACTCAATTCAAACTATTACAGGCCCATTTGGGCCTGGGTTTCATTTCACGCCGTGGTAAGACATCCATTGCACACATTGTGACCAGCCTGCCTGGGCTGCCTCAGCACGGTAACTTGGCCTGTAGTCTGCATGAAACGCATGTGGTGCATTATCGAACACTACAAAGCGGCTGGCCAAAGCAGCTGGGTTGTTGGTTGACGAGGCCAATGTGTTTTGCATCAACGCCACAGTGTTTAATCCTATGCCAGTGTCCGCACCACCGTATAAACCGAGTACAGGTGCATTGAGAAATGCCGCCACATTGATGGGATGCTTGGGTGTGCGCTCGCTCACATCACCCACCAAACGCCCATACCAAGCAACAGCGGCTTTTACTTTGGGCTGGTGCGCGGCATATAGCCACACTTGACGTCCGCCCCAACAAAAACCGGTGACACCTAAGCGGTTGGTATCGCCGCCGTTTTGTCCGGCCCAAGCAACCACCGCGTCGAGGTCCGCCAGGACTTGCTCATCGCGCACTTTGTTAATGACTTCTTTGAACAGGTCAGCCATAGCAGCATAGCCCTGCGCGTCCCCATGACGGACGAACAGTTCTGGGGCCAAGGCCATGTACCCCAGCTTAGCAAAGCGCCTGGTCACGTCAACGATGTATTCATGGACACCAAACACCTCTGACAGCACCAACACAACAGGGAAAGGCCCGTCACCTTTGGGTTGGCTTCGGTACACCGGCATATTAAAGCCATTCACATTGACGACAACTTCGGCTTGTACCAAGTCATCACCTGGGGTGTAAATCGCCGAATGAGCCAGCTCTGGCATGACGGCAACGGCATAGCCCACACCCAAGGCGGTCTTGAGGGCGGTACGCCGTGTTGGCAAATGCGGCTGATCAACCATGGTGGTGTTGAGAAGGGCTTGAACGTCTTGTACGTGTGTATCAACTGGCTGCACGAAGGTACTCCTAAAAATGACTCATCAAATTAAATACCACGTGACATAACCGATCACGTGGCGGGTGACAAAGTGGTTGCAAACAGAGACGTGAAGCCTTGGACACTTTCTCACAGTCTCTACTGGCTTTTTACCATGTATCGCGCCTGGCTCTTAGGGCGGTAAACACCTGCGCGTCACTGCCAGATTCGCAGCCAAGTGCTGCACGGATGCCAGCGTTGTTTAGACGAAAAAAGGTATTGAACTTTCGCTCATCGCCTATGGACGTGGTCAGGGGCTTGACAGCGTCGTGGTGCCCTTCAACCCGGACAAGCCAATCTTGCGCATCCTGGTTGTCAGGCTCAATGCTTAAGGTAAAGCGCAAATTATTTGCAAGGTAGTTGTGACCGGGATAAATCACAATGCTGTTGTCAAGGCTGTGGAATTGGTCAACGATGGTCTGATACAGCGCATCCACATCGCCGCCGCTGCGGCAGTGACCAACACCCGCATTAAACAAAGTATCCCCAGTAAAAACAGCTTTAGCTATCCCCTGTTCAAGCACAACAAAGCAAAGATGTGCCGTGGTGTGTCCCGGCGTATTCAAAACCTTTAATTCAACCCCACTCTCCAGCGCAATGATCTCCCCTGTGTTGAGTATCCGGCTGAGCCCAGGGATTTTCCCTTGACCGTTGGCATGCGCCCAGACTTCACAGCCGTGCTGAGCAACCAGTTGCGTGTTGCCTTGGATGTGATCCCAGTGTTCATGCGTATTGATGATCGCTTGCAAGCTGAGCTTGTTATCCAGTAGCAACTGGTTGGTGATCGCATCGTCCCAGGGGTCAATCGCAACAGCGCTGCCGTCGTTGAGCTCAATCACATACGTGAAGTTGTCCAATTCGCTTTTAGTATCAACTTGATGAATTTTCATGACTAGCCCCGTTGAGTTTGAATGTTGTAGCGTGTGTTGTTGAAGTGCAGACCGCAGATAACCACAAAAGGTTAATGAGCTTGCTCCCAAGTGGCGCCCAGACCCACATCAGCCAACAAGGGTACGCGCAACTGGGCCACGCTTGCCATCAGATCTGGCACTTGGGTCCGTACCCAGTCTGCCTGGTCAACTGGTAATTCAAACACCAGTTCGTCGTGGACTTGCATGATCATAAGCACACCATTGTCAGCTTGTTCCAGTGCCTCTTGCACACTGAGCATACTCATCTTGATGAGGTCGGCCGCAGTGCCTTGCATAGGGGCATTGATGGCCGCCCGCTCTGCACCGGCGCGGCGCGGGCCATTGGGAGAGTTTATTTCGGGCAAATAGAGGCGTCTTCCAAACACAGTTTCAACAAAACCCTGTGCCTTGGCCTGCTCACGGGTTTCGTCCATATACAAGCGCACCCCCGGGTAGCGCTCGAAATAAGTTTGTATGTAATTTTTTGCAGACGTGTTGTCGATACCCAAGTTGCGGGCCAATCCAAAAGCACTCATGCCATAAATGAGGCCGAAATTAATCACCTTGGCATAGCGGCGTTGCTCAGACGTGACCTGATCAAGGCCTACATTAAAGATCTCAGCCGCCGTCGCCTTGTGAACATCCAAGCCTTCCTTGAAGGCGTGAATCAATGCTTGATCTTCACTCAAGTGGGCCATGATGCGCAACTCAATTTGCGAGTAATCAGCGCTGGCAATCATGCGTCCGGGGGGAGCAACAAATGCCTCTCGCACACGCCTACCATCCTCGGTACGAACTGGTATGTTTTGCAAATTAGGCTCATTACTAGACAAGCGTCCGGTCACAGCAACGGCTTGCGCGTAATGGGTGTGAACCCGCCCCGTTGAGGGGTTGGCCAGACCAGCCAGCTTGTCTGTGTAAGTGCTTTTCAGCTTGGCAAGTCCACGGTACTCCAAAATGCAGGCTGGCAGCGGGTAATCGGCGGCGAGCTTTTCCAGCACCTCTTCGTCGGTACTGGGTGCGCCAGTTGCTGTTTTTTTCACCACAGGAAAACCCATCTTGGTGAAGAAAATTTCGCCAATCTGTTTGGGCGAGCCCAAATTAAACGGCTGCTCGGCTAACTCGTGAGCTCTAGCCTCCAAAGCAAGAATGCGAGTGCCTAAATCATTACTTTGTTTAGACAGCGTTGGCGCATCGATGAGTACGCCGTTGCGCTCCACCCGAAACAAGGCTTCGCTGCTGGCTATTTCGAGTTCATAGATACGCTTCAAGCCGGCAAAGCTTTTGACTTTAGGAAACAAATGTAAATGCACGTCTAAGCACATGTCTGCATCTTCACAGGCGTATTGGCTGGCTTTCTCCACATCGACTTGCGCCATGGTGATCTGGTTGACACCCTTGCCACATAGGTCTTCGAAACTGAGTCCAATGCGACCCACATGGCGTTTGGCCAAACTCTCTAAACTGTGTGGTTTGTGGACTTCCAAGACATAGCTTTGCAGCATGGTGTCGTGTGCGTATCCCTGAATGTTGATGCCGTAGTTGGCCAATATGTGTCGGTCATATTTAACGTGTTGTCCCAGCTTGGGGTGTTGCGCACTTTCCAGCCATGGTTTCAGGGCATCCAAGACCTGCTGCACAGGCAGTTGCTCGGGCGCGCCTGGGTAGTTGTGCCCCACTGGAATGTAAGCGGCCTCACCTGGTGAGACACACACACTAATGCCCACCAACTCGGCCATCATGGCGTCTAGAGAAGTGGTTTCTGTGTCAATGGCCGTCAGCGGCGCAGCCATGACTTGTTTCACCAGCGCGTCGAGCGCAACGGCAGTCAGCACTGTGCTGTAGTTGATTGCGCCCTTGACACTAGAGTTGGCGCTTGCCTGGTCAGCAGTCCCGGGCACCAAACCGGTGTCAGGCTCAGACTCGTCAAACAAAGACCTAGAGCCACCGGGTGTGGCTGTTGGCGCGATGGCGACTTTGGTCTTGTGCGCCACTGTGCCAGCATTGATCAAACTCTTAAAACCCATGCGGGCGTAGAAAGCAGCCAAGGCACCGGGATCTGGGTCTTGCTTGGCAAGCCCAGACAAGTCTGGCCAAGTTGACACTTCTTGTGTCAAGTCGCAATCAATTTTGATGGTGACCAATGACCGTCCGGTAGGTAGCCAATCCACTGCATCACGCAGGTTTTGACCCGCCACGCCCTTGATGTCATTGGCATTGGCCAACAAGTTCTCAAGAGATCCGTACTCAACCAACCACTTTGCCGCTGTTTTGGGGCCCACTTTGGCCACGCCCGGCACGTTGTCAACGGTATCACCCACCAGGGTTTGGTAATCAATCATCAGCGCAGGTGGTACGCCAAACTCTGTTGTAACCCCGGCCACATCGCGTCGCTTGCCGTTCATGGTGTCCACCACCATGATGTTGGCCTCCACCAACTGGCTTAAGTCTTTGTCGCCGCTGGAAATAATGACGTTGAAGCCTTGCTGCGCACCCAGCTTGGCCAAGGTGCCAATGACATCATCGGCTTCTACACCTTTAACAGCCATAACAGGCCAGCCCATGAGTTTGACAATTTCATGAATGGGCTCAATTTGCGCCCGCAAATCATCAGGCATTGGCGCACGCTGGGCCTTGTACTCTGGGTAAATCTCATCTCGAAACGTGGGGCCTGAAGCGTCAAATACGCAAACAGCAAAGTCGGACTGCACCTCTTTGGCCAGCGACTGCATCATATTGATCATGCCGCGAACTGCACCAGTTGGGGCGCTAGTAGGGTCTGAGCGGTCTACCCGCAGATCAGGCATGGCATGAAAGGCTCGGTACAAGTAACTGGAGCCATCGACCAAGACCAATGTTTTTTGAGGAGCGACAAGCGGTGTATTCATGGGTGACATTATGCGTAAGCCCTACAATCAAATATAACAATGCCCACTCGTTTTTGTGGCCAACCACATTTACCCGCCTTTGCACCACCTGCCGTTCACTATGCGCCACCCCATTGTCAAACTTTTGCCAGCCGTGCTGGCTGCACTTATATTCGGCCAGCACCGTGCGGCATGGGCTCAATCAGAGATGGTGGTGGAGAACTCACGCGGTGAACCCAGCACGCAAGTTATTGTGACCATAGACCAATCCACCCGAGTTGACGAGCTGCGCGTGCGAGGGATAACCCAACATATCACTGTCGCACCGTTCAACGAACACGCAGGCTGGAAAGCTTATCAAATTAACCCAACAGGCAGCCAACGCGATGCGACCACGCAAGGTCGCTCAAGCTGGCGAGTTGTTGGGTTTTAAGTCATGGCAGTATTTACAGAAGTCAGCCTGGAGCAAGCCCAACACATTGCCACAGCATTGAACCTTGGTTCAGTGACTGACCTGCAGGGTATTACAGGCGGCATTGAAAACACCAACTACTTTCTCACTTGCAAGTCACAAACAGGCCCTAGCGAACCACACGAGCAGACTTATGTGCTGACTCTATTCGAGCGACTCAGCTCGACCGAGCTGCCTTTTTACCTCAAGCTCATGCAACATTTGGCTACCAACGGCATTGCAGTGCCTTGCCCTAAGGCCAATGACAAGGGCGATATGCTGCATACAGTTGCCGGCAAGCCAGCGGCTGTTGTTAACAAACTTGCGGGGCGAAGCCAGCTTGAACCCCAGTCTGCACACTGCGCGGCCTTGGGAGAAACGTTGGCCCACATGCACTTGGCTGCGCAATCTTTTGAGACCACACAGCCCAATTTACGCGGCTTAACGTGGTGGAACGACACGGCACCGGTTGTGTTGCCGCACCTACAACAAGCCCAAACGCAATTGTTGTTGCAAGAGCTTGCGTTGCAAAACCACACGGGCGCAAGCAGCGCATACGCGGCGCTGCCGCGCGGACCTGTTCATGCCGACTTATTCCGTGACAACGTGATGTTTGAAGGTGACCGGCTAACCGGTATATTTGACTTTTACTTTGCGGGTGTCGACGCGTGGTTGTTTGACTTGTGCGTCTGCCTAAACGACTGGGCTATACACTTGGATACGGGTGAGTGGGACCTTCCCAGAGCCCAAGCTTTGGTAACCGCTTATGAGCGTGTTAGGCCCCTCACAGCTGCAGAACGAGAACTTTTAAACCCCATGTTGCGGGCCGCTGGGCTGCGTTTTTGGATCTCAAGGCTGTGGGACTTTCACCTACCCCGCGAGGCCAATATGCTCAACCCGCATGACCCCACTCATTTCGAAAAAATACTGCGCGCGCGGGTGGCAAAGCCCCTACTTTTAAGCACCCTGGCGCAACAAGGCACAGAAGTGATGCCAGCTTGACGCACAATTAGAACCATGAATCTGCAATCTGTTCCACCAAGCCAAGGCGTCCAATGGGTGCGCTTGGGTGTTAAAACCTTTATCCGTCAGCCACTTGCGCTGGGTGGCTTGTTTTTCTTATTCATGGGCGTCGTATCCGTGTTGTCCATGGTGCCTGTTTTAGGCAGCGCCCTGTCTTTGCTGGTCCTGCCAGCGGCTAGTTTGGGACTGATCAACGCAGCTCGTCTGGCCTCAACTGGTAGTTTTCCACTGCCCATTACGCTGATCAGTGCTTTTACCTCAGGCCCAGCCAAGCGCAATGCCATGTTGCAGCTCGGTGTGCTCTACACAGCGGCATTCTTAGGCATTATTGGCATCACTATGCTGGTTGATGGTGGGCAGTTTGCAGGTCTGTACATGCTGGGTGAACCGCTCACGGAAGCCATGGTGCTAGAGGGCAGCTTCATCACGGCCTTATGGGTTGGGTTGCTGCTGTATGTCCCCATGGCAGTGGTTTTTTGGCACGCGCCTGCCTTGGTGTTTTGGCATGATGTGACCCCGGCTCAGAGCTTGTTTTACAGCGCCATGGCCTGTTGGCGTAACAAAAGCGCCATGCTGTTGTACCTGATCACTTGGATGGCTGTGATCACTGGAACTGGCTTGGTCATTAGCCTTATAGCTGGCATGTTGGGAGGGCCGGCTGTGATCAACTTGTTGCTGATGCCGGCCACAATGATCATGGCAGCGATGTTTTTTGCGTCTATTTACTTCACCTACCAAGACAGCTTTTCAGGCACTGAGCCTGTGGATATCAAGGCATAGGCTGCGCTTTTTAACGCGCTACACCACAGTTAGTTTGGCCACCGACAAGGCCAGCCACTTGGTACCGTGCCTTGTGAAGTTAACTTGCGCGCGCGCATCGTCACCCTGGCCCTCAATGGCCAACACCTTGCCCTCTCCAAACTTGTTGTGAAAGACAGTTACGCCTGCTCGGATACCTTGGGCCTTATCGCCTCGGTCGCTGGGCTGCAATGCCTTGGCTGACTCAGCACTGGTGTCTCCATGCCACGCAGGCGACCAAGCCGGTGATACCTGCTGGCCGGCGAAACGCCCCGCTTTGTCAAAACCACTGTTCCAAGCTTTTTGACTATTGGCAACCATAGGGCTGGCAAAGCTGCCTGTGGGTGGTGACAGCCACTTGAGGGTATTTTCTGGCAACTCATCAAAGAAACGGCTGCGAATGTTGTACCGGGTTTGGCCGTGGAGCATGCGGGTCTGTGAGTGGCTTAAGTACAGACGTTTGCGCCCACGGGTAATAGCCACATACATCAAGCGGCGCTCCTCTTCGACGCCATCTAGATCCGTCAAAGCGCGCTCATTGGGGAACAATCCCTCTTCCAGACCCGTGATAAATACCACGTCAAATTCCAAACCCTTGGACGCGTGCACAGTCATCAGCTGCACAGCCTCTGTCCCCGCTTGCGCTTGGTTGTCGCCCGCCTCTAGCGCCGCGTGTGTCAGGAATGCGGCCAATGGAGACAACACCTCGCCCGTGTCAGCTTGCAAGCCAAGCTGCGCCCTTAGATCTGAACTCAATGGCTCAACAGTGCCTGCTACTTCGTCAATAGGCATGGCCACAGCCTCTTTGCCAAAGCCCTCTTGCGTGACGAAGCTTTCAGCGGCGTTGACCAACTCTCCCAGGTTCTCAAGACGGTCTTCGCCTTCACGCTCGGTTTCATAGTGGGTGAGCAAGCTGCTCATATCCAGCACCAATTCAATAATTTCGCGCAGCGTTTTGCCAACGGTTTGCTCGCGCATCACGTCAATCTTGGCGACAAAGGCACGCAAATTGGTGCCGGCTTTACCCCCCACAGCATCTACCGCATCGGCCAGTGCACACTGGTGTGAGCGCGCAGCGTCTTGCAACTGCTCAATGCTGCGCGCACCAATACCGCGCGGGGGAAAATTAACCACGCGTAAAAAACTGGTGTCATCGCGCGTGTTTTCCAATAGCCTTAAGTACGCCAAAGCGTGTTTAATTTCTGCGCGCTCAAAAAACCGCAAACCACCATAAACCCGATAAGGAATGCTGTTGTTGAACAAACCAGTTTCAATCACCCGACTTTGTGCATTGCTGCGGTACAAAATCGCTATCTCTTGGCGCGGAACACCTTCTCGCACCAGTTGCTTGATTTCGTCCATCAACCAGTCCGCCTCAGCGTAGTCGCTGGGTGCTTCCTTGACCCGTACCAATTCACCCGCACCAGCTTCAGTGCGCAGGTTTTTGCCCAATCTTGACGTGTTGTTGCTGATCAGTGCATTGGCCGTGTCCAAAATATTGCTACAACTGCGGTAGTTGTGTTCCAACTTAATGTGATGCTTGACATCAAACTCGCGCACAAAATCGGCCATATTGCCGACGCGGGCGCCCCTAAAAGCGTAAATGCTTTGGTCATCATCGCCTACAGCCAGCATGGCATTTCCACCGCCTGCCAGCAACTTGAGCCACTCGTATTGCAAGCGGTTGGTGTCTTGGAACTCGTCAACCAAAATATGTCGGAAACGGCGCTGGTAGTGCTGCGCAACCAATGGGTTGTCTCGCAGCAATTCGTAGCTTCGTAAAATAAGTTCACCAAAATCCACCACCCCTTCGCGCTGGCATTGCGCCTCGTACAGCTCATAAAGCTCCACTTTTTTGCGGGTGTCGTCATCACGAACCTGGATATCACTGGGTCGCATGCCATCTTCTTTGGCGCCAGCAATGAACCGAACCAATTGCTTGGGTGGGAAACGCTCATCGTCGACTTTGTATTGCTTACACAAGCGCTTCACAGCCGACAACTGGTCTTGGGTGTCTAAAATCTGAAAGGTTTGCGGCAAATTAACCAGCTTGTGATGTGCACGCAGCAAGCGGTTACACAAACCGTGAAAGGTCCCAATCCACATGCCACGCACATTGACTGGCAACATGGCACCCAAGCGGGTCATCATCTCTTTTGCAGCCTTGTTGGTGAAGGTGACCGCCAGCAAGCCTCCAGGCGTGATTTGACCCGTTTGCAACAACCAAGCAATACGGGTCGTCAGCACCCGTGTTTTGCCAGAACCCGCACCAGCCAAAATCAAGGCGTGCACGGGCGGCAAACTTACAGCCGCCATTTGTTCAGGGTTAAGGCCTTTGAGCAAGGGGGAGATGGCAGCTTGAGGGGTAGGCATTTCAGACATGCCTTGATTGTAGAAAGTTATAAACGCATGGCGAGAACAGATGGCTGAAGAACCTGTAAAGAAGGGGTGGGTTGGTAAATATAGGTATAATCCCTTTTGCTGAAGCAAATGCGACAGCAGCACCTCCGGACCACGGCGGCATGTCGCAACGATATGTATGGGCACAGCGCCTCGCCAACTCTTATCCGCAAGGACTGCACACCAAATGTTCGCCCAAACAGTTTGCCCAGCTGCCTTGAGTTGCCATTGTCTTGCCCCATCTATTGGTGAGGTCAGGCTGTTTGCCGACTCAATGACGCTTGTGTTGTCGGCTGATGTCGACAACTTATCCACACATTCCGCCAATGTCAGCTTGGTTTAGTCTATAACGACGTCCCGGCTGTACGTTCGATTGTTTACAGAGGGATCGAGATGCCAGCCAGTAAAAAACCAGTTGCTAAGAAAGCGCCTGCTACAACAGCCGCGCCTAAACTTGTCGTGAAAAAACCGACAAAAACTGTCGCCTCTAGCGTACCGAAACCCGCTGTAAAACCGGCGATCAAGAAAGCAACCTCAGTGACCAAACCCGTAGCTACTAAAGCCACTCCAGACAAAGCTGCCGCGGCTAAAACCGCAACAGCCAAAGCTACACCTGCTAAAAAAGCAGTCATCACCAGCGCTGTCGCCAAACCTGCGGTCAAAGCTGCCGCGGTTAAAAAGCCTGCTGCAGCTAAGAAAACAGCAGCTAAGAACAAGGCCGCCAAAGCCGGTGGAAGAAACAACGACGACGATGACATTGACCTGAGTGACCTTGAAGACGACTTAGCAGGGGAGCCTGAAGCTGTTGATGAGACCGCCAGCGACAAACCAGTCGAAAAAGTAAAACCACTTCGCATGAAAATCAGCAAGGCCAAAGAGCGTGCCTTGATGAAAGAATTTGGCCTAGAGACTGAAGACTTGTCGGAGGAAGAAACACTCAGCCGCCGTGCAAATCTCAAGGCTCTCATTAAAATGGGAAAAACCGCTGGCTATCTGACGCACGGCGAAATCAACGACCACCTGCCAGACAAGCTGGTCAACCAAGAAACGCTTGAAGTGGTGGTGTCGTTGCTGTCCGACATGGGCGTGTCTGTGTACGAACAAACACCTGATGCAGAAACCCTGCTGCTCAACAACACAACCGGTGCAGCCGCGACTGAAGAAGAGGCCGAAGAAGAGGCCGAAGCTGCTTTGTCAACCGTAGACAGCGAGTTTGGCCGCACAACTGATCCTGTGCGCATGTACATGCGCGAAATGGGTACTGTTGAATTGCTGACGCGTGAAGGTGAAATTGAAATTGCCAAGCGCATTGAACAAGGCCTGACCGATATGGTCGAGTCCATTTCGGAATCACCTGCAACCATTGCCGCTATCTTTGCGATGGTCGAAGAGATTCGCGAAGGCAAAGTGGTTATTTCTGCTGTGGTCGACGGCTTTGCCGATGCCAACGAAAACGACGACTACGTTGCTGAGGAAGATTTTGACGAAGAGTACGACGACGACGACGGTAAAGGTGGCTCTAAGTCCCTCACAAAGCTGCTAGAAAAACTCAAAAACGAAGCCATTACCCGCTTCGACAACATGCGTGAACAGTTTGAAAAGCTGCACAAGGCATACGACAAAGAAGGCTGGGGCTCTCCCGCCTACTTGAAAGCTCAAAAGGCTATTACAGAACAACTGATGACAATTCGCTTCACGGCGAAAACCATTGACAAGCTCAGCAACATGGTCCGAGACCAAATTGATACAGTGCGCACCAAAGAGCGCATGTTGCGCCGCATTTTGGTTGACAAGTGCGGACTGCCACAAGAACGCTTCATCAAAGACTTTCCCGCCAACTTGCTCAATACAAAGTGGATTGAAAAAGAAGTCGCTGCGGGCAAGCCATGGAGCGTCATCATGGAGCGCAACATACCACCGGTACAGGAGCTGCAAACCGACTTGTCTACCATTCAGGCCAGCGTGGTGGTACCCCTTCACCAGCTCAAGAGTATTCACAAGCGCATGATTCAGGGAGAAATCAACTCGCGCGGCGCCAAGCGTGAAATGATTGAAGCCAACTTGCGTTTGGTCATTTCTATTGCCAAAAAATACACCAACCGTGGTTTGCAATTCTTGGATTTGATTCAAGAAGGCAACATCGGTTTGATGAAAGCGGTTGACAAGTTTGAATACCGCCGTGGTTACAAGTTCTCGACCTATGCCACATGGTGGATTCGCCAAGCTATCACGCGTTCTATCGCTGATCAAGCGCGCACCATCCGCATTCCAGTGCACATGATTGAAACCATCAACAAGATGAACCGGCTCAGCCGCCAGCACTTGCAAGAGTTTGGTTTCGAGCCTGATGCCTCGGTTCTTGCAGAAAAGATGGAAATTCCAGAGGAGAAAATTCGCAAAATCATGAAGATAGCCAAAGAGCCAATCTCCATGGAAACACCAATCGGTGACGACGACGACTCGCACTTAGGCGACTTCATCGAGGACACCGCCAACACCGCCCCCCTAGAAGCAGCGATGCAAGCTGGCTTGCGCGATGTGGTGAAAGATATCCTTGACAGCCTCACGCCACGCGAAGCCAAAGTGCTGCGCATGCGGTTCGGAATTGAAATGTCAACTGACCATACCTTGGAAGAGGTTGGTAAACAATTTGATGTCACGCGTGAGCGCATTCGCCAAATAGAGTCAAAGGCAGTGCGTAAACTCAAACACCCTAGCCGGAGTGACAAACTGCGAAGCTTCATGGACTCTTTGTAAGCGCTGTGGGGCGACGCCGGTTTTACTGCAGCCCCTCATGAAACGCCTCGGTTCTCAATCAACCGGGGCGTTGTCATTCATTGCTATTGAAATTAATTGCCACCGTCCCAATGTGACACAACAGTTGCATGCGCGAAATGCGTTTGCTAGTGTCCCCAACTGCTAGTTATTGACTACCACACACACGATATGTCCGACCAAAACGCTACCCCACCACAACCAACCCCAGAACAAGGGGGCGAACAGGCTGCAAACCAGTCAACCTCCCAAGCAGCAGGTAACAACCACAGCACAACTGGCGCAGATTTAGCTGCAGAGCTAGCCGCTGGCTTGCATGCGACGACAGAGCAATCAACCATGCCTAGCGAATTGCCGGCTGTATCTATTGAGTCGTTACAAGCCGAGCTGATGGCCGCCAAAGAAGAAGCCAAAGATACGTTTTTGCGGGCAAAGGCCGATGTAGAAAATGCGCGTCGCCGTGCCGAGGAAGATGTGCAGAAATCACGGAAATTTGCAGTTGAAAGCTTTGCAGAAAGCCTGCTGCCAATTATTGACAGTTTCGACGCGGCCTTGGCCACAAGCAACGCCACCGTAGAGCAAATGCGCGAAGGTATTGTGGCCACGCAACAGCAATTAACCAGTGCCTTGGAGCGCAACAAAGTAACCGCTATTGCGCCAGAGGCCGGCACAACATTTGACCCACATCAACACCAAGCTATCAGCGTGGTCGCCGCAGAGCAGGAGGCCAACACCGTTGTTATGGTGCTTCAAAAAGGCTACCTGATTGCCGACCGCGTCATGCGCCCTGCTCTGGTCACCGTGACGGCACCAAAGTAAATGCGTATTGCAAATAAATAGGGGCAAACCAGGGGTTTGCCCACTTGAAATCGCCAATTTAGCGCTTATTTGTATACCAAGTCTTGGGCATCGCAGCTATTCAGCGCGGCAACGCTCATATTTTCACTTTTAAAAACAACGTTTCTGGAGTTTCATCATGGGTAAAATTATCGGCATTGATTTGGGCACTACCAACAGCTGCGTCTCGGTTATGGAGGGCAACACCACCCGCGTCATAGAGAACAGCGAAGGCACACGCACCACGCCTTCTGTTATTGCTTACCTAGAAAACGGTGAAATTTTGGTTGGCGCACCAGCCAAGCGTCAAGCAGTTACGAACCCAACCAACACGGTGTACGCAGTCAAGCGTCTAATCGGGCGCAAGTTTGCTGAAAAGGAAGTGCAAAAAGACATCGACTTGATGCCTTACACAATCGCAAAAGCTGACAACGGTGATGCCTGGGTAGAAGTACGCGGCAACAAGCTAGCGCCCCCGCAAGTGAGCGCTGAAATTTTGCGCAAAATGAAGAAAACCGCAGAAGATTACCTTGGTGAAGAGGTGACGGAAGCGGTCATCACAGTACCGGCTTACTTCAACGACGCACAACGCCAAGCCACCAAAGACGCTGGCCGTATTGCGGGATTAGATGTGAAGCGCATCATCAATGAGCCAACAGCAGCGGCCTTGGCCTTTGGCCTCGACAAGCAGTCAAAGGGCGATCGAAAGATTGCGGTCTACGACTTGGGTGGTGGCACATTTGACGTGTCTATTATTGAAATTGCAGACGTCGACGGCGAACAGCAATTTGAAGTGTTGTCGACCAACGGCGATACCTTTTTAGGCGGCGAAGACTTTGACCAGCGCATCATTGAGTTCATCATCTCTGAATTCAAGAAAGACCAAGGCGTTGACTTGTCAAAAGATGTTTTGGCATTGCAGCGCTTAAAAGAAGCGGCTGAAAAAGCCAAAATTGAGCTGTCAAATGGCTCTCAAACAGACATCAACCTGCCCTACATCACTGCTGATGCTTCAGGCCCCAAACACTTGAATATCAAGATGTCTCGTGCCAAGCTTGAGAGCTTGGTTGACGATCTCATTGAACGCACCATTGCCCCCTGTCGCACGGCCATCAAAGATGCTGGCATCAAGGTATCGGACATCAACGACATCATTTTGGTGGGTGGTATGTCACGCATGCCCAAGGTGCAAGAGAAGGTTAAAGAGTTCTTTGGCCAAGAGCCACGCCGCGATGTCAACCCTGACGAAGCTGTTGCTGTAGGCGCCGCCATCCAAGGACAAGTGCTGTCTGGTGACCGCACCGATGTGTTGCTGCTGGACGTCACACCGCTGTCGTTGGGTATTGAAACCATGGGTGGTGTGATGACCAAGATGATCACCAAAAACACCACCATCCCAACCAAGTTCAGCCAAGTATTCTCCACTGCAGATGACAACCAGCCAGCAGTCACGATCAAGGTTTACCAAGGCGAGCGCGAAATTGCCACTGGCAACAAGAGCTTGGGTGAATTTAACCTTGAAGGCATCCCACCATCACCACGCGGAACGCCACAAATTGAAGTCATGTTTGACATCGACGCCAACGGCATTCTGCACGTCACAGCTAAAGACAAAGGCACTGGCAAAGAGAACAAGATCACCATCAAGGCTAATTCTGGTCTGTCAGACGAAGAGATCGAAAAAATGGTGAAGGACGCTGAGGACAATGCAGCCGACGACAAAATAAAGGTTGAACTTGTCCATACGCGCAACCAGGCTGAGGGCATGATCAACAGTGTCAACAAGAGCCTTGGCGAGCACGGTGAGTCGTTAGACGCAGGCGAAAAAGAAACCATTGAAGCTGCGATTAAAGACCTGGAAGAGTCCCTCAAAAACAACGACAACAAAGAGGCAATAGAAGAAAAAACAAACGCTTTGATGACTTCCAGCCAAAAATTGGGCGAGAAAATGTACGCTGGCATGCAAGACGAGCAAGGCGGTGCTGCTAACAGCGCACAGCCTGAAGACGACGACGTGGTGGACGCCGAAGTCAAGGAAGTGAAAAAAGACTAACCATCTGATCTGCACTGCGCCGCGTCAACGCCTTATGGCGTAGGCGCGGCTTTTGGCTTTTCAGCAATACATGGGTCACACAGACCACAGCACGAGACGACTACCCTATGGCCAAGAGAGATTTTTACGAAGTACTCGGCGTACCTAAAAACGCCAGTGACGAGGAGATCAAAAAATCCTATCGCAAACTCGCGATGAAGCACCACCCCGACCGCAACCAGGGTAACGCAGAAGCTGAAGGCAAATTCAAAGAGGCCAAAGAGGCTTATGAAATGTTGTCTGAGCCTGAGAAACGCTCGGCCTACGACCAATACGGTCACGCCGGCGTTGACCCCAACATGCGTGGCGGTGCAGGTGGCAACGGTGACTTCGGCAATGCTTTTGGTGACATTTTTGGTGACATATTCGGTGGCGGACGTCGACCTGGCGGGAGCGGGCGCCAGGTGCACCGAGGCAATGATTTGTCGTATGCAATGGAAGTAACGCTGGAAGAAGCAGCAGCTGGCAAAGACTCACAAATACGCATTCCATCGTGGGACGACTGCACCAGTTGCGATGGTTCGGGCGCAAAACCAGGTACCCAGGCTAAAACATGCACAACCTGCCATGGTGCTGGTCAAGTGCAAATGCGCCAAGGCTTTTTTAGTGTGCAGCAAACCTGTCCGCACTGCCAGGGTGTTGGCAAAATAATTGCGGATCCGTGCAACACCTGCCACGGCCAAGGTAAAAACAAAACCAACAAAACCCTTGAAATCAAAATACCATCAGGTATCAACGACGGCATGCGCATCCGCAGCACTGGTAACGGCGAGCCTGGCCAACACGGGGGCCCGCCAGGTGACTTGTTCATTGAGATTCGACTCAAGAAACACGATATCTTTGAACGCGATGGCGATGACTTGCACTGCCAAGTACCAGTCCAATTGTCGACAGCGGCACTAGGCGGCGAAATTGATGTGCCTACACTCAATGGCAAAGCCACTATCGAAATTCCAGAAGGCACGCAAAACGGCAAAACGTTTAGGCTGCGAGGCAAAGGTATCAAAGGTGTTCGCGCCAGCGTTGCCGGCGACTTGTACTGCCACATCTCAGCAGAAACACCGGTCAAACTCACTGAGCACCAACGCAAGTTGCTCAAGGAGCTGGACGAGTCGTTCCGCAAAGCAGGTACCAAACACAGCCCGCAAGACAAGGGTTGGTTTGAAAAGGCTAAAACATTCTTTTCCTAAGCATGCCTGAGCATATATGCGCAGGCTATACATCAGTGCTGCGCCTGTAACGGATCCGTGACATGCACAAACAACATGTGTAATTCACCAGTCAACTTGAAAGCCACCATCTCAATAAGCTGGTGGCTTTTTCTTTATGATGAAACGCATGACATCACATACACACGTTTTTGCCGCGGCCATGTTGACATTGACTTGTTCAATAGGAAACACTTGGGCCCAAGATGCAGACCAACCGTTGCCAAAAAGCTGCTTGGTTGAACTGCGCAGCAAAGCTCAAGCTGGCGGCATCAGCACCACCACGTTTAACCAGGCCATGCAAGGCGTTGTAGCCAAGCCTGAATTGATGGACAAGCTGAACTACCAACCTGAATTCAAGCTGCCTATTTGGGACTATTTGGCAAGCTTGGTTGACAGTGAGCGCGTCTTGGACGGTATGGCCATGCTCGCGCAATACAAAACCGAACTTGGGGCCATATCCCAACAATACGGCATTGATCCAGAAACCATTGTTGCCGTGTGGGGCGTAGAGAGTAACTACGGTCAAAACACTGGCGGGCGAGATATCGTCGAGTCATTGGCAACGTTAAGCTGCATGGGCAGGCGCCAAAGCTTTTTTTCACAAGAGTTTGTAGCTGCACTGCGCATATTAGAAGCGGGTGACTTTGAACGGGAACTCTTCAAAGGGTCTTGGGCTGGCGCTTTTGGGCAGACACAATTCATGCCCTCCACTTTTTTACGCTTGGCTGTTGATGGTGATGGTGACAACAAACGCAACCTCATTACCAACCCTATAGATGCGCTCGCCTCCACAGCCAATTTCTTAAAACGTGCTGGATGGCGCGATAACGAGGTCTGGGGCTTTGAAGTCAACCTCACGCAAGGTGTGCCCGGTGTGCAGGGCCGACAATCTAGCCGAGATATCGCTTACTGGGAATTGCAAGGTGTGACACGTGTGGATGGATCTACCCTCACAGAGGGTGCTATAGCCCACACCACAGACGCCGCGCTGCTATTACCGGCAGGTGACAACGGTCCATCGTTCTTGCTACTGCGCAATTTCAAGGCGATCTACAGCTACAACGCATCTGAGAGTTACGGCTTGGCAATCGCACACTTGTCTGACCGCTTGCGCGGCCAAGATGTTTTTGCAACGCCGTGGCCCACTGATGATGCGGGCTTAAGCCGTGCAGAGAAACGCGATATACAAACCATGCTCTTGACACGTGGCCACGATATCGGCGAAGTGGATGGGGCGTTAGGCAGCCGCAGCCGTGCAGCCATTAAAGTAGAACAACAGCGCTTAGGTCATGGTGTGTCTGGGCGTGCCGGCCAAAAACTACTGACGGCACTGCGCGCTGACGCCAGATAAAGAAAATAGGCATCGGCGGCTGGCGCCGATGGTTTTGGGGCATATGTGGCAAGCACCAACGTATGCAGCTTGCGCTGCATACGTCTCAGCAGTTGAGGTTTGTGCTGCGCAACCTCAAACCAATGCAGCTTTTGCCTGCTCAAATTGTGATTTAAGCTGGGCGACAAACTCACCCGTAGTTTGCACTTTAGACACAGAGCCAATACCTTGACCACAACCCCAAATATCTTTCCAGGCCTTCTTGGCATCACCGCCAAAGTTCATGGCCGATGGATCGCTGACCGGTAAGTTCGCAGGGTCTAAACCCGCAGCTTTGATGCTCGGCGCCAAGTAGTTGCCGTGAACGCCTGTAAAGAGGTTGCTCAGCACGATGTCGTCGCTGCTACCCGCGACAATTGCGTCTTTGTATTCCGGTGTTGCCCGTGCTTCGTCCGTGGCAATAAATGCAGATCCGATGTAAGCAAAGTCAGCCCCCATAGCCAACGCCGCCAACACGCCTTGCCCGGTGGCAATGGCGCCGCTCAGGGCGACTGGGCCATCAAACCATTGACGGATTTCGGCAATCAAGGCAAACGGGCTTTTGGCGCCAGCATGGCCACCAGCGCCAGCGGCAACGGCAATCAATCCATCAGCGCCCTTTTCTATTGCTTTGTGAGCGTGGGTGTTGTTGATCACATCGTGCAGGACAACGCCGCCATAACTGTGCGCGGCTTCGTTGATTTCAACACGAGCGCCCAAGCTGGTGATAATAATTGGCACCTTGTACTTCACGCACATGGCCATGTCGTAATCAAGGCGGTCGTTGCTCTTATGAACAATTTGGTTGATCGCAAACGGTGCCGCAGGCTTGTCTGGATTCGCTGCGTTGTAAGCATCCAAGGCCTCAGTGATTTCAATCAACCACTCTTCTAATTGCTCTTTTGGACGCGCATTGAGCGCTGGCATTGAGCCCACCACGCCGGCTTTGCACTGCGCAATGACCAACTTGGGATTGCTGATGATAAACAAAGGAGAGCCGATAACTGGAAAAGGAAGATTGGCCAAAGCGCCTGGAAGTTTGCGTGGGGTGTTGCTCATGTAGTCTCCAAATATAGTCGTTGTATGGTCAAAAAATCTTTAAAAAGCGTCCAGCGCCATGGCATTGACGCTGTCAGCGCCAGACACAACGCTGTCGCGCAATGAAGGCACTTTTGTCAGAATGTGGTCGGCATAAAACCTAGCGGTTACCAACTTGGCATCCACAAAAGACTGACCAAATGTGGTGTCGCCTTGCGCCTTGAGGTCTAAAGCGGCCAACATGGCGCGTCCCATTTGCCAACCGGCCATCACATTGCCTGTGAGCATGAGGTAAGGCACGCTGCCAGCGAATGCCGCATTTGGGTTGCTGCTGGCGTTGGCAGCAATAAACTCGGCCACTTCTATAAATGCCACACGGGCAGCACCTAAGCGTTGCGCAAATACATGCGCGCTGCTGTTCGTCGTGGCCATCAGGGCTTGTTCTGTGGTCTCGATATTGGCAGCCAACGCTTTGGCTTGCGCCGCACCGTCACGGGCTGTCTTACGTCCAACCAAGTCATTGGCTTGGATGGCAGTGGTGCCTTCATAAATTGTAAGAATCTTGGCATCGCGGTAGTACTGCGCCGCGCCCGTCTCTTCAATGAACCCCATACCCCCGTGAACTTGCACACCCAAACTGGTGACCTCTAAGCTCATCTCAGTGCTAAAGCCTTTCACCAGCGGCACCATGAACTCGTAAAAAGCCTTGTTGTCTTTGCGAACGTCGGCATCGGCGTGGCCATGAGCAGCATCAAATGCGGCGGCAGCAGCAGCAGCTAATGCGCGGCAACCCTCGGTGTAGGCACGCATGGTCATGAGCATGCGCTTGACATCTGGGTGGTGAATGATGGGCGCGGACGCCTTCATTGAGCCATCGACTGGACGGCTCTGCACCCGCTCTCGTGCATATGACACCGCATGTTGGTAAGAACGTTCTGCAATCGCTATGCCTTGCACGCCAACGGCGTAACGAGCTGCGTTCATCATGATGAACATGTACTCAAGGCCACGGTTCTCCTGGCCAACTAAAAAGCCACTAGCGCCACCAGCATCGCCAAATTGCAAGACGGCTGTTGGGCTGGCTTTGATACCCAGCTTGTGCTCAATACTGACGCATTTGACATCGTTGCGGGCGCCCAAATGTCCATCTGCATCGACCATCACTTTGGGCACTACAAATAAACTGATTCCTTTGACGCCCTCAGGTGCGCCTTCCACACGGGCCAACACCAAGTGCACGATGTTCTCTGCCATGTCGTGCTCACCATACGTGATGTAGATTTTGGTCCCAGATACTTTGTAGCTGCCGTCGGCTTGTGGCACCGCTTTGGTACGAACCAAAGCCAGGTCCGAACCCGCTTGTGGCTCGGTCAAGTTCATGGTGCCAGTCCACTGGCCACTGATCAGTTTTTCCAAGTAGGTCTTCTTCAGGTCATCGCTGGCAGCCGTAATCAGGGCCTCGATGGCACCATCGGTTAGCAGCGGACACAAGGCAAAGCTCATATTGGCAGAATTGAGCATCTCACCGCATGCTGCACCAATGGTCTTAGGCAAGCCTTGACCACCAAACTCTGTCGGGTGTTGCAGACCCTGCCACCCAGCTTCGCCATACTGTTTAAACGCCTCTTTAAAGCCAGGTGTGGTTGTAACTTCGAAGTTATCCCATGTGCTTGGGTTGATATCGCCTTGCCAGTTCAATGGGGCAAGAACTTCTTCATTGAATTTCGCGCACTCTTCCAACACAGCTTGCGCTGTGTCAAACCCCGCATCTTCAAAACCAGGCATTTGCGCCACTGCATCAATGTTTGCAACATGGCGCATGTTGAACAACATGTCTTGAACGGGTGCTTTGTAGGGCATGATTATTTCCAGCTATTTCTTGGTGGGGATGCAGAATACGCGCACAAAAAAGGGCTGGCATACCAGCCCTATGGGCAACGCGGCTTACAGGCTTTTGGTCAGCTCGGGAACAGCATCAAACAAATCGGCAACCAAGCCATAGTCTGATACGCCAAAAATAGGCGCTTCTGGGTCTTTGTTAATGGCAACAATGACCTTGCTGTCCTTCATGCCAGCCAAATGCTGAATCGCACCGCTGATACCTGCAGCTATGTACAGCTGAGGGGCCACAATTTTTCCTGTTTGGCCAACTTGCCAGTCGTTGGGCGCATAACCGGCGTCCACTGCTGCGCGGCTTGCACCAACAGCAGCGCCTAATTTGTCAGCCAGTGGAATCATCACTTGTGTGAATTTTTCGCCGCTACCCAGGGCCCTGCCGCCTGACACGATGACTTTGGCAGCAGTCAGCTCTGGACGGTCACTGGCAGCAATTTCACTGCCGATAAAGGTTGACTTGCCATCACCAGTGGCGGCTGCCACGGTGTCAATAGCTGCTGAACCACCGGTTGCCGCCGCCGGGTCAAAGCCCGTAGTCCGCACCGTAATAACCTTGATGGCATCTGTGCTGTGCACCGTTGCAATGGCATTGCCAGCGTAAATAGGGCGCTCAAATGTATCGGGCGAGTCAACTTTAGAAATATCAGACACTTGGGCCACATCCAACTTTGCAGCAACACGAGGTGCAATGTTTTTGCCTGATGCCGTTGCTGGAAACAAAATGTGTCCGTAACTAGAAGCCACGGCCAACACTTGCGCGGCAACACTTTCTGCCAAGCCATGTTCAAAAGATGCGTCTTCGGCATGCAAGACTTTAGAGACGCCAGCGATTTGCGCGGCTGCAGCGGCAGCCGCGCCTGCGTTGTGCCCTGCCACCAACACGTGGACATCGCCGTCGCAAGCAATTGCGGCTGTTATTGTGTTGAGGGTTGCGCCTTTGATGGTGGCGTTGTCGTGTTCAGCAATTACCAAAGCAGTCATATATATCTCATCTCAATCAATGTAATGTGGAGCGGTGGCTTGCGCCGTTAACCCAGCACCTTGGCTTCGTTTTTGAGCTTGTCGATCAAAGCTGCCACGTCAGCCACCATAACGCCTGAGCTGCGCTTGGCGGGTTCAACAACTTTGAGCGTCTTTAAACGGGGGGTCACGTCTACGCCTAACTCTTCAGGTTTGTAGGTGTCCACCGTTTTCTTCTTGGCTTTCATGATGTTGGGCAAGGTCACGTAGCGGGGCTCGTTCAAACGCAAGTCGGTGGTGATAACAGCTGGCAGCGTGATCGCCAAAGTCTCTAGGCCACCATCGACCTCACGGGTCACGATGGCCTTGCCGTCGACCACTTCCACTTTATTGGCAAACGTGGCTTGCGGCCAATCGGCCAAGGCTGCCAACATTTGACCTGTTTGGTTGCTGTCGTCATCGATGGCTTGCTTACCCAAAATAACCAAGTCTGGCTGCTCCTTATCGATCAAGGCCTTCAGCAGCTTGGCCACAGCCAAAGGCTGCAACTCAACGTCTGTTTCAACCAGAATGGCACGATCCGCACCAATGGCCATGGCAGTGCGCAGCGTTTCAGTGCACTGGGATACGCCGCAAGACACGGCTATTACTTCGGTCACTATGCCCTTTTCGCGCAGCCTCACAGCTTCTTCAACAGCAATTTCGTCAAATGGATTCATGCTCATTTTGACGTTTGCAATATCTACCCCAGTCCCGTCAGATTTGACGCGGACTTTCACGTTGTAGTCAACAACACGTTTAACAGGGACTAAAACTTTCATAGAGACACTCCAGAATGAGCAATAAACAAAACAGTTGTCGCAACGAACACAGGATTGACGTTTACGTAAACGTCAATTAAAAGACAAATTGTAAATCAAGAATTACAAGAAAATAGAACGATCGTGCTTTTTTAACAATTATAAAGCAGGTCTGTCAAACCTTGTCGCTTTTCAGGTGTACCACTCGCTGCGGGTAAGGTATTTCGATGTCATGCGCTTGGAGCAGGCGCAATATTTCAAAGTTAATCGCAGACAACACATTCATACGACCATTTTCAGGATCTTGTATCCAGTAACCCACCGTGAAAACCAAACCATCGCTACCAAACGCGATGAGCGATACGGTAGGTTCAGGGTCACGCAGTACACGCTCCTGTGTTGTCGCCGCTTGGGCCAGCAGCGCGGAGACCACATGCACATCGCTGCTATATGCCACACTGACATTGGTGGATTGCCAAATGCGCCTGTCGGCCAGCGACAAGTTTTCCACCCGGTTTATCAGCAGCATTTCGTTGGGAACAATAGACTCTTGACCCGTCAGCGAGCGAACAACAGTAAAGCGGGCCCGAATATCGGTGATGGTGCCCTCAAAACCGTCCACTTTCACCATGTCGCCAATGCGCAGACTACGTTCAGCCAAAATGACGAAGCCACTGACGTAGTTGGATGCAAGCTTTTGTAGGCCAAAACCAATACCAACACCAATTGCGCCACCGAGCACAGACAAAGCTGTTAGGTCAATTCCAACGGCTGTCAGTGCAACCATCAAACCTACAAACATCAACATGACGCGGATCATGTTGCTGACAGCTTTGCGCACAGACAACTCACTGCCTTGGGCTTTAGACAACAACTTATGGTCTATGGCCGTTGATAACCACATGGCTGCAACCAGCACCAAACCAACAGTAAACACAGCTTCTACAACTTGACGCAACGAAATGTCTATGCCACCAAAGGCCAGCGTTAACGCACTCATGTCAGCTAGCAGCGATGGCAGCAGGTCAGTGACCCACAGCACCAGAAGTAACCACGCCAGCCACGACACTGAGCGCTCTAGTCGTCTAGCCCACCGCGCATCAGGAAACACAGAACGAACGACCTTAACGACCAATCGAATAACCACCAGAGCCACCAGCATAGGAATTGCCAATTGCATCAAGGTGAAGGGCAGATAGTCCTTCAACACAAACCTGAAGAACAATACAAACAGCAACAAGACGATGGGAAACAAGGCGCCATCAATGCCTTTTCGCCCAAGGAAAACGCCGTTTTTCTCGGGTGGTACATCTTGTCTGGCACGCAAGCGGCTCACAATCAGCCAGGCCACCAAGCCACATACAACCAAAACCAGCAATTCATACAGCACAGTAGGCTGCGAGAGTCGCTCAAACAGAATTGAAAGATCTGTTGGCCCAACATACTTGGTGTTTGAGGTGCTTGCTACAGCGGGGGTGAACGCCACTGCAGCTGTCGTTTGAATAAGCAAAATGGGCCTCATTACATCAAGAAAATTAACATCAAAGAAACACCATTGTGACTGCTGCAGCTGCAGTATGCCTAGGCCAGACATACCATCTCAGCACGTTAATCTAAATCAGCCAACACACGAATATGCGCTTCAACGCTGGTAGACAAGGACCTCAGCTCATAACCACCTTCTAGGCAACTCACAATACGACCCTTGCTATGAGCATTGGCAACCTGCATCACAATTTGCGTCATCCATGCATAGTCAGCCTCCACCAAGCCAAGCTGCCCAAGGTCATCGTCTCTGTGGGCATCAAAGCCAGCGCTGATCAACAACAACTCAGGTTTAAACCTATGAAGTGCGGGTAGCCACTGTTCAGACACCACAGCACGAATGGCGTCACCACGGCTATAGGCCGGCACAGGAATGTTGTGCAAATTGTCACTGCCGTTAAACGGCTGGTCATAGGGGTAAAACGGATGCTGGAAAAAGCTAAACATCTCAATACCAGGTACGCCTTGCACCACGTCTTGCGTACCGTTGCCGTGGTGCACGTCAAAGTCAATAATAGCCACCCGCTCGACGCCGTGTATGGCTTGGGCATAACGCGCAGCCAGCGCGACGTTGCTCAAAAAACAGAACCCCATGGCTTGGTCGCGCTTGGCATGGTGGCCTGGCGGACGTGTAGCGCAAAAGGCATTGGCCAACACACCATTCATCACAGCGTCCACCGCAGCCATGGCTGCCCCTGCGCTGCGCAATGCAGCTTGCCAGGTATGGGCATTCATGCTGGTATCGGGATCTAGTTCGTAAAAGCCTAGGCCAGTCAAGTCGCTGGCTTCAACACCCAGGCGCTGCGACACCTCAATCAAATGCGCAATGTACTCAGCCGTATGTGCCAGATGCAAGTCGCTCAGCTTGGCCAAAGGCGCGTCCACCGACACCAGTGCGTCCACAACGCCAGTCCCCAACAACCTGTCGTCAATGGCGCTGAGGCGTGCGGGAGATTCTGGATGGTCAGCGCCCATGCTGTGCAAGCGGCAGTCGCTGTGGCTAAAAAAACCTGTGCCAAAGGGCGACCCCACAAACGACGGTTGAGCCTGTAGTTCGTTGACGTAGTGACCAACGGGTACATAGGGTTGGTGTGTCTTCATGGAGGGGCAGCTTAGCACGGCTGAATCAGACTGATGCGCACTACAGCGTCAGCTTCAGACACAATAGGCCTTGTTACCCATTTGTTTTAGGAAACCTACAATTGACCGCCTTGCCTGCGTCTATGACCACTGACACCTCGAGAGCCGCTTCATTGGTCGCCATATGGACAGTTACATGCTTGTGTACCGCCAGCTTGTTTCGCAATCTTCGACATCTGGGTACTGTCGCACTGCTGCTGGTAGCCACTGTGTTTGTCGGCTGTGCCAGCCAAGCGGCCAGCGCGCAGCAGCAGCCTCCCATCGCCTTGGCCTACCCAGCCAACAACAACGAGGCGTTGACAACATCACGACCAGCTGGCTACTACGCCAAACGCGGCGCAGCCATGTCTTTTGCCACGGACTGGGCACTTGACAACGGTGCACAAGCAACACATATTCGGGCCATAGTTGGCAGCGCCCAACGCCTACCCAGCGTTATCAAGCTGGTGTCGCCCGCGCCCAAAACATTTAAAAAAGACTGGCGCAGTTACCGCGCTCGGTTCATTGAGCCCGTCAGACTCACTGCAGGACAATCATTTTGGCAACGCAACGCAGACCACCTTGAGCGGGCAGAAGTCACTTATGGTGTACCCGCTTGGCTGATAGTTGGCGTTATCGGTGTCGAAAGCATTTATGGCCGCCACACTGGCAGCTACACCACCTTGGATGTCCTGACCACCTTGGCTTTCGACTTCCCCAAATCGCACCCAAAGTGGAAATCAAGACAAGCATTTTTTAGAGATGAGCTGTCTGCATTTTTACAACTGGCTTCAACGCAAGACCGCAAGATTGAGAGCTGGGTAGGCAGTTACGCGGGCGCGTTGGGATGGCCACAATTCATGCCGTCCAGTTGGCAGCAATACGCCGTTGACTTTGATGGTGATGGCCATATTGACCTGCTCAACAACCAAGCCGACATCATTGGGTCTGTCGCCAACTACTTCAAAGCTTTTGGCTGGCAAACCAACATGCCCACACACTTCAAAGTAACGGTGGATCAGACCCATGCGGCATTGCCCAAACTGTTAGAGCCAGACATAGTGCCCACGTTTACGGCAAATGACTTGCACCACAATGGCGCTGCTCTGGGCTCAGATGGCTTGGCGCACCAGGCCCCATTGGCACTGGTACTGCTGAAGAACGCTAAAGGCTCACCCACTTATGTGGCAGGCACTCACAATTTTTACGTGGTCACGCGCTACAACTGGAGCAGCTACTACGCGCTGGCCGTGATTGAGTTGGGCCAAGCCATACAGGACAGCTTGTAAACAGCGGCCTTCTTGTACAAGTTCTTTTAAATAACGACAGTGCAGCCAAACATATGAACCCACTCCACCCCAAAAAACTATTGCTGAGCAAATGGACCGCATCGGTACCCATAGCGAAGCAAAAGCACTTTCTAGTGACTCGCGTGATTCAACCCGAACACATCGGCGATGCGATTGAGTTGGTGGAGCTAGAGGCCGTACTCTCAAAGGCCACACAGGTCATTGACTGGCGGGATCTGCAAGATGACGGGGTCTGGCGCCAGGGTTGGGTTTGATGCTGCAAAAACTGGCAACAACAGGTGCAGCCACACCACAACCTTGAATGTACAGCAGCATGGCTGCGTGGCTACAGCTGTTGAATGGTGACATCCACTGACATGGTCTCGATACCACCACCCACACGCATGCCTTTGCTAGGCGCGCAAGAACTGTAGTCTGTACCAACCGCCAACCTAACGTACTGGTCAGTGGTCAGGCACGCTTGCGTGATGTCCACACTCAGCCACCGCGCTTCCCAACTGGTGGGGTCTACATGCATACACACGTCAACCCATGCATGGCTGGCCAATTCGGGCTGGTTGGGTGCATACAAATAACCACTGACATAACGTGCAGGCCAGCCCAGGCCGCGACATGCCGCCAACATAATGTGCGCTTGGTCTTGGCACACACCTGCGCCGCAGTCAAAGGCTTCAATGGCCAGCGTTTTGACGTCTGTCATACCCTGTTGGTATGCCACTTTGTTGTATACCGCTGTGGCCAAGCGGAGCACGTTGGCGCGGTTACAAACCACCACTGAACCGGTGCCAGTTTGTACGATGCCTTGCGCCCACGTTGTAATGCGGGGCGTAACACCTGACAACTTGCCAGAACGCAAATAAAAGGCTGGATGCACCCCGGGCTCAGTCGCTTGCACGGATTCAGAATCAGATTCAAATGAACTTTGAGATGCGCCTTCCGTCCACTCACTCAAGCCAAGCGTCTCAACAGCGCCAGCAGCCGTCAGCGTGAGCTCGCAGGCAGCGCTATCGAGGGTGAAGTGTCCCGTTAAGTTACCCAAGCCATCCACAGTGGTTTGTATGGGTGCAGGTGCGCTGACGTCCCACGCATCAATGACTTGTGTCACGCCGTTGCTGGGCCACAGAAACAACTGCTGTACCGCGCGCTTGAGTGGCTCAGAGTAGCTGTAACGTGTGATGTGTTGGATGGCTAATCGCATATGAATTGACAGTGGTTCAAGCGGCAGGCAACAGGAAGTCGCGACTGATGCGCGAACCCAAGTCATTGATTCGGTCTAAAAAATTAGTGAGGTATGCATGCAAACCCATTGCAAGTAACTCACCAATATCGGCGTAAGCCAGCTCAGCACGCAACCTACCCGCGCGGCGCATGGTTTCGCTGGTCGCGCCGGTGTCTACAGCTTGCAGGTTGGCACAAATACCGTTCAGACTGGCATGCAAGCTGCGTGGCATGTCAGCACGCAACAACAACAACTCAGCCACCCGCTCTGGCTTGATGACATCGCGGTACACCTTGCGGTAAATTTCAAAACCCGACACGCTGCGCAATATCGCACTCCAATAATAAAAATCAGCGGCTTGGCTGGTCACCTCACCCGATTTTGTGGTCTTGCGGGCATAGTGCGAGGTCAAGCTTGAAGGGTCAACATCGCTGTGAAACTTCACATCAATCAAGCGTGCCGTATTGTCTGCACGCTCTAAAAAAGTACCCATACGCACAAAGTTGTAAGCCTCGTCTTGCAGCATGGTACCTATGGCAACGCCGCGCGATAAGTGGGATCGGAACTTCACCCACTCGAAGAATTTGGTTGGGTCTGCTTCGTAAGCTTTACTTTTGAGCAATTGCGACAACTCCAACCAGGTTTGGTTTTGTGTCTCCCACACTTCGGTCGTGAGCGCACCGCGAACCGCACGGGCGTTGTCACGCGCTGCTTTTAGGCAAGAAGCAACGCTGGAGGGGTTGCGCTCATCGGCCACCATGAAGGCAATAACTTGTTTCGCGTTGATCTCGCTGTGGGTGTCTTTATACAGCGCATCCAGTTCAGAAATACTCAACAAGCCCTGCCAAGCGGCAGTAGCCGTCTGCGAAGTTTGGGGCAACAAGGCCATTTCTACATTAACGTCCAACATACGTGCCGTATTTTCGGCGCGCTCTGTGTACCTGGACATCCAAAACAAGTGGTCGGCAGTGCGTGACAGCATGGGGGTTCAATCTATAAAAAGTAGGTAACAGCGCCTTATGGGGTACAGCTGATTGAGTCGCTACATGCGCTCAGTCTTCGAGAACCCAGGTGTCTTTGGTACCGCCGCCTTGCGACGAATTCACCACCAACGACCCCGCTTGAAGCGCAACACGTGTCAACCCGCCCGCCACTATGTGCGTTTGTGCACCGCACAGCACGAAGGGGCGCAAATCAATATGCCGTGGTGCCACGCCTTGCTCAACAAACGTTGGCGAGGTAGACAAACTGAGTGTGGGCTGCGCAATATAACCACTTGGGTTGGCCGTGACTGCGGCTTTGAACTCGGCAATTTGCGCCTTGCTGGCAGTGGGGCCAATCAACATGCCGTACCCCCCTGCACCGTGCACTTGCTTAACCACCAATTCGTGAATGTTGGCCAATATGTAGCTCAACTCGTTGGGGTTGCGACCCATAAAGGTAGGTACGTTGTGCAATATGGGCTGCTCGCCCAAGTAAAACTCAATCATTTTGGGCACATAGGGGTAGATAGACTTGTCATCGGCTACCCCAGTTCCCATGGCGTTACAGATAGCCACGTTGCCTGCGCGGTAGACAGCCATCAAGCCTGCACAACCCAGACTGGAATCGGGCCTAAACACCATGGCGTCCAAATAATCGTCGTCAACGCGACGGTACATCACATCAACCCGCTTGGGCCCCCGCGTGGTGCGCATGTATACAAAACTGTCTTTAACAAACAGGTCTTGGCCCTGCACCAACTCAACGCCCATTTGCTGCGCTAAGAAGGCGTGTTCAAAGTAGGCGCTGTTGTACATGCCAGGCGTGAGTACCACCACCGTCGGGTCCTCGCTAGCGTTGGGCGCCATAGAGCGCAATGTTTCAAGCAACACGTCCGGGTAATGCGCCACAGGGGCGACTTTATGCTCACTGAACAACTGCGGAAACAAGCGCATGCTCATTTTGCGGTTTTCAAGCATGTAGCTCACACCACTTGGCACACGTAGGTTGTCCTCCAAGACGTAATAAACGCCCTGCCCGCTGGCGTCACGCGCACGCACCATGTCCACGCCACTGACGTGCGAGTAAATATGTCCAGGCACCGTCACGCCCAACATTTCCGGTCTGAACTGTTCGTTTTGAAAAATTTGTGCAGCTGGCACAATCCCCGCTTTGACAATGTCTTGCTGGTGGTACACGTCGTGTAAAAACCGGTTCAGCGCGTTGACACGCTGCGCCAAACCACGCTCCATGTGCTGCCACTCGTGTGCAGGAATAATTCTAGGAATGACGTCAAATGGAATCAAGCGCTCCGTACCAGCGCCATGGGCGTCTTGCTCGCCGTAAACCGCAAACGTAATGCCCACCCGGTGAAAAATAGTCTCGGCTTCTTCACGCCGCTGGCCCATGAGCGCATGGGGCTGTTGAGACAGCCACTGTTCGTAGCGTTGGTAGTGCGCCCGCACGGTGCCATTGAGGTGGCGCATTTCATCGAATTCAGTGTTCATATCGTTTGTTGGGTTGGCTACAACACCGCTTGCAATAGGATTAAGTAACTATAAACAATTACAAAACACCATGGGCAGACATTCAGTTCAAGTCTGGTGGTGACACAGCTGTTGCAAATATTGCACCCGCTTCTTACAAATAGGTAAAAAACTCTATTGACCCGATGTGGGTTGGTTGAATCTTGCGCGCACCAGCACGTGTGGGCATACAAACATAGGGACTTGAAAGCGTATGGGGGTTCACGGCCTGTGATGCCAGGGCTTAGAGGTCGCCTGACGCTCACAACCCAGCGCCTGTGGATCGCTGCTTCGCCACAACGCTGCACCACAACGAACGGTGTCTCGCCATTGCATGCCCCACTCGGGTGCCAACGCATCCAGACGTTGCACCACCTCAGTGCTGGGGTGGCCATGTTGGTTGCGATAACCCGCTTGCACGAGCACCCAGTTGGGGCGCAAGTAACGCAGCCAACGCTCGCTGCTCGAAGTGGCCGACCCATGATGGCCCGCGACCAACACCACCGGCAGATGTGGCTGCGCTGCGCCAGCGAGAGACGACATAATTTGAGCCTCTTGCGCGACCCCCACATCGGCCATCAGCCACGCCTCACCTTGGTGATTGGACACACGTAAGACGCAGGCGTGGGCGTTGCGCAGTCGCCTGTCCGTTGGCGGCCAGCCACTTGCGCGTGCCACCTGTGCAGTGGGATGCACCCACTCAAACAGCACACCATCCCAGCGCCAAGTCTGCTGCGAATAACAAGGCAAAACCCTGTGCTTGCTGCCAGCAGCTGGTGCAAACGACGACCACACCACAGCCTGATCGGCCACGCCAGATGCAAGCACAGCCGCGCCACCACCCACATGGTCGTTGTCGGCGTGGCTCAACACCACGGCGTCTACATGGTCGCCAGTTGCCATGAGGTGCGGCACGATCACAGCGCTCCCCGTATCAAAACCATTGGCATAACTTGGCCCAGCATCAAACAACAAAGTGTGTGCATGGGTGCGCACCAGGACGGCACTGCCTTGGCCAACGTCAAAAGCCAACAGCTCGAATGCCCCAAACCCAGGCCGGGGCGGTGTGTACAGCACGGCAACGACACACACAAACGCCAGATGCGCCCGCCATACTGGGCTCCATGGTTGGGCCAACGTAAAGACAACTGCACAGACCACAACAGCCAACCACATGGGCAGCGCAGGCGGCTGAATCACAGCCCAAGGCAATTGCTGCGCCCACTCCAAAGCTACAAACAAGTGGTGGACAACTGGCACCACAGCGCTCCAAGCGATGCTGAACAACAAGCCCAGCATGCCCAAGGGCAGCACCACAAAACTGACCAACGGGATAGCCAGCAAATTAACCGCCACACCCACGACAGACACCTGACCAAACAACAGCCACGTCAAAGGCGCAAGCACCACGCTCAAGCGCCATTGCACACGCCACACGCTGACGAGTTCAGTGCCCATGCGACTCAGCCATGTCGCGGCAACCTGGCGTGGTTGACTCACGACACCCAACAGCACGGCAACCGCTACAAAACTCAACCAGAACCCAGCACTGAGAACTGACCAAGGGTCCCACGCCACCACAATGGCAAGCACCCACAACCACACCACTGGCCACGACCAATGCGAGCCCAAGACCTTTAACCCCACCCATACAAACAACATCAATGCGGTGCGTTGAGCGGGTACACCCCACCCTGAAAACAAGGCATAAGCTGTCGCCAGCAATGCCGCACACAACGCAATAACCGCAGGTGTATTGGGTATAAATCGAAAGTGGACACACATACATCGGGCGCCAAGTACACGCCAGAGCCACCACAAAACTGTATGCGCAAGCCAAGCAAACATGGTGATGTGCAAACCAGAAATACTGACCAAATGGGCTATGCCAGTGTCTCTAAACAAATGCCAATCTGCACTCGCAATAGCTTGCTGGTCACCGACCACCAGAGCGCTGATCAACGCACTGACCCGCGGGTGCGCTGAGAGGGTGTGCGCAATGCGCTGTCGGGTTGCATCGCGCCAAACCAACCAACCCCATGAGCCGGTTGGCACAAGCATCGCAGGTTTCAACACCTGTTTGTCACTGACATAACCAACCGCCTGTAAACCTTGCGACCAAGCGTGCAACTCCCAATCGAAGCCTGTTGGATTGCGCTTACCATGTGGCGCTTTTAAACGCACAGGCAACTCCCACTCCTGCCC
>Ga0222645_100182_pt1 | contig 37266 bp, 30 predicted proteins | sample AntAcemetagen292_FD_179881 | JGI IMG/M metagenome (GOLD analysis project Ga0222645, IMG submission 179881) | Saline water microbial communities from Ace Lake, Antarctica - #292 | ecosystem: Environmental > Aquatic > Non-marine Saline and Alkaline > Saline | place: Antarctica: Ace Lake | collected...
TAAAGGCAATGGCTTCAACTGTTGTCAAAGCCATTGCCTTTAATCTATCAAAATCACCTTGCACCAGCGCCGCCGGTTTACTTGCAAAAGGTTGCATAAACACGCTATCAGCTGGAGCCACTATATGTGTAGAGATAGAGCTTTCGTAACCAAGCATAGGCGCACAAGATTGTACCCATCCTGCCTCTAGTCCGCTTCGAAGTGTGTCAGTTGCTTTTTTGAGGGCTTCTGGCATGACGCTAAGTCGTGTTACATAACTCGCATAGTCTGCTTCTGAAAAGAACGGTAATCGAGACGGTAATCCAGTCAATGACATATGTGGACCGCTTCTGTTAGTGATCAGCATATATTTATCACCAAAATTAGCAGCTTCAATCTCATAGCCAAGGTTTAACAGCATAAGTGCGTGATTTAATTGGTTAGCCTCAGACAGTGCCAGCAGATTGACCGCTTGAAACTGCGCCAAAAATATTTTTTGACGGGCAATTCGAGCATCATAAGCCTCAAGCGAAGGATCATTTAACTTATCATCATGCTCACGTATCCCAAGACTGGTTGCAAAACTTGGATATTGTGATGTGTACCAATTCCAATGCTCATTCAAGAGTCGTTTAAATTGCTGATCTGCGTTCAAAGCACGTTCTGAAGACGTTGCTGCTGCTAAGTTGGGACTTAGTGTAATTTTGTTTGAGGATAAATTATTACAAGCACTAAGCCAAATGGCAGAGGTCATGATGAGCACGGTAATTAAAACAGATTTCATTAGTCGTTCCCTTGAAAGTCTAGTCAAAAATAAAGTTCAGCGGTTTAATCATTTTTTAATGACGTATTTGTCGAGGCGCATGTTTCGAAGTGCATGTTTCGAGAGCCATCATAAAAAATAAAAATTTTATGCTATTAGATGCTGAAACATAAATTCATAGGCTTTTCATACGTATTTGAGTTGAGTAAACACCAAGTCGGTTATGGGTAAAAGTTGATATTACCATTACCGTTAGGCAGTGAAAAATCACGTATCACTATAGTAAAAAGCCCGCTTTGTAGCGGGCTTTTTTAGATATAAATTAAACGTTTATATTACCAGCCGGTAATTTCACGTAAACCTTTACCAATATCAGCCAATGAACGAACAGTTTTAACACCCGCCGCTTCTAGCGCTTTAAATTTCTCATCAGCTGTTCCTTTACCGCCTGCGATAATCGCACCGGCATGACCCATACGCTTACCTTCAGGTGCAGTAACACCAGCAATGTATGAAACAACAGGTTTAGTAACGTGAGCTTTAATAAATTCAGCTGCTTCTTCTTCAGCAGAGCCACCGATTTCACCTATCATAACGATAGCTTCAGTCTTAGGATCGTCTTGAAACATTCTTAAAATGTCAATGAAGTTTGAACCAGGGATAGGGTCGCCGCCAATACCTACACAAGTAGATTGACCAAAACCTTCATCAGTAGTCTGTTTCACTGCTTCGTACGTGAGTGTACCAGAGCGAGAAACAATACCCACTTTACCAGGCATGTGAATATGACCAGGCATGATACCGATTTTACATTCGCCAGGCGTGATAACACCTGGGCAGTTTGGTCCTATCATGCGCACGCCTTTAGCGTCTACATATTCTTTTACAAACAGCATATCTAAAGTAGGGATACCTTCAGTAATACAAACGATTAGCTCGATACCAGCGTCAGCCGCTTCGACAATCGAGTCTTTACAAAATGCTGCAGGTACATAAATAACGGAAGCCGTTGCGCCTGTTTGTTCTACTGCTTCGCGTACGGTGTTAAATACGGGTAAATCTAGGTGCGTAGTGCCGCCTTTACCTGGCGTTACGCCGCCAACCATCTTTGTACCGTAAGCAATCGCTTGTTCTGAATGAAAAGTACCTTGACCACCAGTAAAACCCTGACAGATGACTTTGGTGTCTTTATTGATTAATACAGACATTATTTGCCCTCCGCGGCTTTAACAACTAGCTGGGCTGCATCAGTTAAACTGCTTGCAGCAATGATATCAAGACCTGAACCGGCTAATACTTCACGGCCTAGTTCAGCGTTAGTGCCTTCAAGACGAACCACAACGGGTACGTTTACGCCCACTTCTTTAACTGCACCAATGATACCTTCAGCAATCATGTCACAACGCACAATTCCACCAAAAATATTAACCAGTACTGCATTCACATTACTGTCAGAAAGGATAATTTTGAATGCTTCAGCAACACGTTCTTTAGTTGCACCGCCGCCCACATCCAAGAAGTTAGCTGGCTTGCCACCGTGTAGGTTAACAATATCCATAGTACCCATAGCAAGACCGGCACCGTTAACCATACAGCCAACATTTCCGTCTAGTGCCACATAGTTGAGTTCCCATTTAGCCGCTTCTGCTTCACGCGCATCGTCTTGTGATGGATCGTGCATAGCTGCGATTTTAGGTTGACGATATACCGCGTTACCATCAATAGCAACTTTGGCATCTAGACAGTGAATATCACCGTCAGCTTTAATCACTAATGGATTAATTTCGATAAGCGCGATATCTAGGTCAACAAACATTTTCGCTAAACCAAGAAATATCTTAGTGAACTGTTTAATTTGTACGCCTTTAAGACCCAATTTAAACGCCATTTCACGGGCTTGGTAAGGCTGTGCACCAACAATAGGGTCGATTGCCGCTTTTATAATCTTTTCAGGTGTTTCGTGAGCAACTGTTTCAATCTCAACACCGCCTTCAGTAGACGCCATGAAAACGATGCGACGTGAAGTACGGTCAACAACCGCACCCAGATATAACTCATCAGCGATATCAGTACATGTTTCAACCAGAATTTTAGTGACTGGCTGGCCATGTTCATCCGTTTGGAAAGTCACTAAATTTTTACCTAACCACTTTTCAGCGAAGGCTTTTATTTCTTCTTTAGTCTTAACCAATTTTACGCCACCAGCCTTACCTCGGCCACCTGCGTGAACTTGGCATTTGACTACCCATTCAGTACCGCCAATTTTCTCAGCTGCCGCTACTGCTTCTTCTGGAGACGAAGCTGCGATCCCGTCAGAGACTGGCAAGCCGTACTCTTTGAATAACTGCTTGCCTTGATATTCATGCAAATTCATGGTTTTTCTACCCGTTTAATTTAAGAAAAAAGCCGCTACTAAGCCGCTTTATTTTTATATCGTTATGTAACAATAACGACGAAGACGCAGTTCAAGAAAGCCTTAACTGCGTCGATTAGTTACACATCTACCGCTTTTTAAACATCAAGAAGTAAACGTGTTGGATCTTCTAACATTTCTTTGATAGTTACCAAAAAGCCAACTGACTCTTTACCATCAATAATACGGTGATCGTAAGACAAAGCTAAATACATCATTGGTAATATTTCTACTTTACCATTTACCGCCATAGGCCTATCTTGAATTTTATGCATACCCAAAATAGCACTTTGTGGAAGATTGAGGATAGGCGTCGACAATAACGAACCAAACACCCCACCGTTGGTAATAGTGAAGTTTCCACCCTGCATTTCAGCCAAAGTCAGTTTACCATCACGGCCTTTGAGTGCTAATGCTCTAATGCCACTTTCAATTCCTGCCATGCCTAAGGAATCGGTGTCTTTAAGTACTGGCGTTACCAACCCACGAGGAGTTGATACCGCGATAGAAATATCAAAATAGTTGTGGTAACAAATATCATCACCGTCAATAGAAGCATTTACTTCTGGGAAACGTTTCAGTGCTTCAGTGACCGCTTTCACATAAAACGACATAAAACCAAGACGAATACCATGACGTTTTTCAAAGCTTTCTTGGTATTGCTTACGCAAGTCCATAATTGGCTTCATATTGACTTCGTTAAACGTGGTCAGCATCGCCGTGCTATTTTTAGCTTCTAACAAACGAGTGGCGATAGTCTTACGCAAACGTGTCATTGGTACACGTTTATCAGTTCGATTATCTAAAGCAACAACTGGTGCGATTTCTGCAGATGCCGTAGTAGGCGTAGCAGCAGGCTTTGCAGCTGGCGCTTGTAAAGATTTCTCAACGTCTTCTTTAGTGATGCGACCGCCTTTACCCGTACCTTTTATTGTGGACGCATCTAAGCCTTTCTCAGCTAACAACCTGCGAACTGAAGGACTCAGGGCATCGTTTTCTTCAGATACTGCTTCGGCAACAGGTGCTGCTGAAGCTGCAACCGCACCGGCGATGAAAGTAGCAATCACTTGCTCGCCGTTTACTGTTGCGCCTTCTGGCGCTAGTATTTCACTCAATGAACCATCTGCAGGTGCAACGACTTCTAATACTACTTTATCTGTCTCGATATCAACTAAGTTTTGATCACGAGAAATAGCTTCACCTGGTTTTACATGCCAAGTTGCAATTGTTGCGTCTGCCACTGATTCTGGCAAAACAGGTACCTTGATTTCCACTGACTCACCTTTATTACCGACTGATTGACTTGATTGTTGATTGGTCTGAGCAAGAGCAGTAGGCTCTGTGTTTGGGCTTTCGTCCGCACTTGCATCCGCACCTTCTTCCACACTTTCTTCCGCACCTTCCTCAAAATTAGCAATAGTTTGTTCACCCAACACTGTTTCGCCTTCAGCATGAAAAATTTTGCTGACAACGCCATCTGCAGGTGCAACGACTTCTAACACTACTTTGTCTGTTTCAATATCTACAAGATTTTGATCGCGACTCACTTTGTCGCCTACCTTAACGTGCCAGGTAGCGATGGATGCATCTGCCACTGATTCAGGTAATACCGGTACTTTTATCTCTATTGTCATACTGGTTCCTTATTTAATTGTTAATGCATCATCAACCAAATCTTTTTGTTGTTGGTTGTGAACTGAAATATAACCTACCGCAGGAGAAGCAGAAGCTTTTCGACCGGCATACGTTAACACGGCAGCTTTTGGTAATGCAGACCAAAAATGATGCTGACTACAATACCAAGCGCCTTGGTTTTGCGGCTCTTCTTGACACCAGACCCAGTCTTTAACATGCTTAAACTTGCTCATGATTTGAGCAAATTCTGCTTGTGGGAAAGGATACAATTGTTCGACACGAATAATAGCCACATCGGTTTGCTCGTTCTTGCGGCGCTGCTCTAGCAAGTCGTAATAGACCTTGCCTGAACACATCACTACACGCTTCACGTCACTTGGGGTAATTTCATCAATTTCATCAATAACATTATGGAACACACCCTCAGCTAATTCTTCAATACTCGATACAGCCAAAGGATGACGCAACAAGGACTTAGGTGACATAACGATGAGCGGCTTGCGCAACGGACGATGTGCCTGACGACGCAACATATTAAATACTTGAGCTGGCGTTGAAGGTACACATACTTGCCAATTGTGATCCGCACACATTTGTAAGAAACGTTCTAATCTGGCAGAGCTATGCTCAGGTCCTTGGCCTTCATAACCATGAGGCAGTAGCAACGTTAAGCCGCATAAACGTCCCCACTTCGCTTCGCCAGAACTGAGGAACTGGTCGATCACCACTTGAGCGCCGTTAGCAAAATCACCAAATTGTGCTTCCCAGATAGTTAGCGTGCCCGGCTCTGCCGTTGCGTAACCATATTCAAACGCCACCACCGCAGCTTCGGATAAAACAGAATCATATATTTCTATTTTACCTTGCTCAGCATCTAAGTGAGCCAAAGGCGTATAATCAGTACCATCAGTTTGATTATGCAGTACTGCATGGCGATGGAAGAAAGTACCACGACCAGAGTCTTGCCCTGTCATACGTATGTTGCTACCCCTAACCACTATGTCAGCGTAGGCTAAGTTTTCTGCCATGCCCCAATCTAGTGCTCTTTCACCGTTCATCATAGATACACGGTCTTTGTATAGCTTAGCAACACGTGACTGAAGTACGTGGTCGGCTGGGAAAGTGCAAAGCTTTTCACCTAATTCTTTGATTTTTGCAACGCTGATAGTACTGTCGTAGTCTACGTCCCAGTCATGTCCAAGGTGTGGAGACCAATCTACTGAATGTTCAGTCATTGGGCGCCATTCTTCAACCACGCAAGCACCATGGTCAAGTGCAGCTCGATAGTCACTGATTAACTTCTTAACTTCGTGAGCTTCTATTACATTTTCAGCCATAAGCTGGTCTGCATAGATTTTGCGAGGTACTGGATGAATCTTAATTTTTTGATACATTAAAGGCTGAGTTGCATTTGGCTCATCAGCTTCATTGTGTCCGTGACGTCGATAGCACACTAGATCAATAACCACATCACGTTTAAATTGATTGCGATAATCTAGGGCTAATCTAGTGACAAATAATACTGCTTCAGGATCGTCAGAATTCACGTGGAATATGGGAGCCTGAACCATTTTTGCAATATCGGTGCAGTATTGGGTTGAACGCGCATCTTCTGTTTTAGAGGTCGTAAAGCCAACTTGATTGTTGATAACAATACGTACTGTGCCACCCACTTGGAAACCACGCGTTTGTGACATGTTAAATGTCTCTTGCACCACACCTTGACCCGCAATAGCGGCATCACCGTGAATGGTAATGGGTAAGACTAATGAACCGTCAGTGCAACCGCGTCGGTCTAATCTAGCTCGGACAGAGCCGATAACTACTGGGTTAACAATTTCAAGGTGCGACGGGTTAAACGCTAACGCCAAGTGTAAATTACCACCTGGCGTGGCAAAGTCAGACGAGTAACCGGCATGATATTTCACGTCACCAGCACCTAATGAAGCGTCATGTTTACCAGAAAATTCATCAAACAACACCGAAGGGTTTTTACCCAACACATTCACTAAGGTATTAATTCTACCTCGGTGTGCCATACCAACAACGACTTCTTTGGTTCCTTTGCTGCCAGCGTGACTGATCAGGGCTTTGAGCATCGGTACTAAAGCATCACCGCCTTCAAGAGAAAAGCGTTTAGCGCCAGGAAATTTAGCACCAAGATATTTTTCCATGCCGTCAGCAGCTACCAAACCCTTCAGAAGATTAATCTTATCTTCTCTAGAAATTTCAGGCTTCGCTTGGACTGATTCAATACGATGCTGCAACCAACGTTTTTGATCCGTATCCGTAATGTGCATGTATTCAGTACCAATAGAGCCACAATAGGTGTTATTTAAAGACTTAAATAAATCGCCTAAAGGCATAGACTCTTTGCCTACTGCATACGAACCAACATTATATATGGTGTCAAAGTCCTTTTCAGAAAGGTTATGGTGGGATAGTTCTAGGTCTCTAACTCTCGGCTGTATCCATAATCCAAGCGGATCTAGATTGGCATGCTGATGGCCTCTAAAGCGAAAGGCGTTAATTAATTGAAGTACTTTAACTTGTTTTTCGTCGCTACCACTTACACCTGGCTGATTTGCACTAGTACCAGCTCTTGCAGCTGGGCCTAAGGAAGCTAATGCACGAAATTGGTCTCGAACGAGACTATGCTTAGTCTCAATTTCTACACCATCAAGTTTAGGTAATTTTTCAAAAATACCTCGCCACTCTTCGGATACGCTTTGCGCATCGTCTAAATAAGCTTCATACATTTGTTCTATATAAGTAGCGTTGCCACCAGCCATGTGTGAGGAATCCCACCATGCTTTCATCACGCTTTGTTGCATTATCGTCCCTTGGTTTTAATAAGACTTACAAATATGTGTGCCGAAGCACACGGTATTTTTATTATTAGTAAAACCTAGACTGCTCGTTTGAGCAGCATAGATTTAATATGACCAATCGCTTTAGTAGGGTTTAGTCCTTTAGGACAAACACTCACACAGTTCATAATGCCGTGACATCTGAACACACTAAACGCGTCATCTAAGTCGTTTAAACGTTCTTCTGTCGCTGTGTCTCGACTATCCGCTAAAAAGCGATATGCGTGTAGCAAACCAGCAGGACCAATAAACTTGTCTGGGTTCCACCAAAACGATGGGCAAGAACTCGAACAACAAGCGCATAGGATACACTCATACAGTCCATCAAGCTTTTCTCTTTCTTCCGGAGCTTGTAAAAATTCACGAGCCGGCGGCTGCTTGTCACTATTAATTAGATATGGCTTAACTTTTTCATACTGAGTATAAAATTGTGTCATATCTGTTACCAAATCACGTACCACAGGTAATCCTGGTAGTGGACGCACTACTATTTTCGATCCTTTGAGTGCTGATATTGGCGTAATACACGCTAAGCCGTTTTTACCATTCATGTTTACACCATCAGAGCCACACACACCTTCACGGCATGAACGACGAAACGATAATGTAGGATCTTTTTCTTTCAACGCTATCAACGCATCTAACACCATCATATCTTGGCCTTCTGCGACCTCCAATTGATAGTCTTGCATGCGAGGCGCGTTATCAACATCAGGGTTGTAACGGTAAACCGATAAATTTAATTGCATGGTCGCTACTCCTAGTACGTTCTTGCTTTAGGTGGAAAGGCTTCACGTAACTTAGGTGACATATTCACCTGACGTTTTACCATAGATTTAGTTTCGGGTAAGTAAACAGAATGGCACAACCAATTCTCGTCATCTCTGTCAGGGAAATCAAAGCGGCTGTGCGCTCCACGACTCTCTGTTCTAAAGTTAGAAGCTACGGCAGTGGTGTAAGCTGTTTCCATTAAGTTGTCTAACTCAAGACACTCGATACGCATGGTATTAAAGTCATTGCTTTTGTCATTCAGACTGGCATTTTCTAATCTTTCACGAATATCATTTAATTCTTTGAGACCTGTTGCCATTGAATCACCTTCACGGAATACCGAGAAGTTTAACTGCATACACTGCTGTAAGTCTTTCTTAATTTGTACAGGGTCTTCGCCTTTACCCACTGCTGAATTTTCCCAGCGGTTGAAACGAGTCATTGCTTGTTCGACATCGTCGTTTGATGCTTCGCGCGCATCAATACCATCGATTGCTTTGCCTAAATGCAAACCTGTAGCGCGACCAAACACGACTAAATCTAGTAAGGAGTTACCACCTAGTCTGTTAGCACCGTGCACTGACACACAAGCAATCTCTCCACAAGCGAATAAACCTTTAATTGGGCTTTCTTTGCCATTAGCATCAATAGCTAATGCTTGACCATCTACGTTGGTGGGTATGCCGCCCATCATGTAGTGACAAGTTGGGATAACGGGGATTGGCTCTTTAATAGGGTCAACGTGAGCAAAAGTACGAGACAGCTCTAAGATACCGGGCAAACGAGATTCAAGAACATCTTTACCTAAGTGGTCAAGCTTTAATTTGCAGTGTGGACCCTGTGGGCCATCAAAGCCGCGTCCTTCACGAATTTCTGTCATCATTGAACGAGCAACAACGTCCCTACCCGCTAGATCTTTAGCGTTAGGCGCATAGCGTTCCATGAAACGTTCACCATTTTTATTTAGAAGATAGCCACCTTCACCACGACAACCTTCGGTCACTAGTGTACCAGCACCTGCAATACCTGTTGGGTGGAACTGCCACATCTCCATATCTTGCATCGGTACACCAGCGCGCAGCGCCATACCTAAGCCGTCGCCAGTGTTGATGTGAGCATTGGTAGTCGAAGCATAAATACGCCCTGCGCCACCAGTTGCCAACACCACGGCTTTAGACTTGAAATACACAACTTCACCAGATTCGATATCAATAGCGGTACAGCCTACAACGCCACCGTCTTGGTTTTTAACTAAATCAAGTGCATACCACTCACTGAATATTTTTGTCTTGTTTTTAACATTCTGCTGATATAACAAATGTAATAATGCGTGACCTGTTCTGTCTGCTGCTGCTGCCGTTCGGGCACCTTGCTCGCCACCAAAGTTTTGTGATTGGCCACCAAATGGACGCTGGTAGATTTTTCCGTTTTCGAAACGAGAAAAAGGTAGACCCATATTTTCCATTTCGATTATGGCTTCTGGGCCTGTTTTACACATGTATTCGATTGCGTCTTGGTCACCGATATAATCAGATCCCTTAACCGTGTCGTACATGTGCCATTCCCAATTGTCCTCATGGGCATTACCCAAAGCAACAGTAATACCACCTTGTGCTGATACAGTGTGTGAACGTGTAGGAAAAACTTTGGATAAAAGGGCACACGATTTACCCGATTCTGTAATTTGTAGTGCTGCACGCATACCTGCACCACCAGCACCAATTACGACTGCATCAAATTCATGTACAGGAAGACTCATTTACACACTCCACAAAACAAATAAACCAATGATCACATATACAAATGCAACTAGGTTAATACTAAATTGAATAAACGCTCGTAAACCGGGCGCTTTTACATAATCAGTTAGGACTTGCCACATACCTATACGTATGTGAAACATAATCGAAACTAAAGTGAGCAGCGTGAATACTTTCATTGTCAAACCAGAAAACAAATCGTTCCACACTGTGTATGTTATTTCTGGGGTGGTGATAAAAAACCATCCCATAAGTAAAGAAAAGGCAGTCATAATGATAGCCGTGGCACGAGTGGTTACGTAATCTTGTACACCGTTTCGTTTTAAACTTGCTTGACCTGTTACCATAATATAACTCCAACTAAGATGGTTAAAGCGATCCATGCTGCAATGATTGATTTTGCACTGATGTCGCCTGATTTAAGCTCTTCCCAATAACCCATGTCCATAATCATGTGTCTGACGCCTCCTAAAATGTGGTAAGTCAACGCAGAAATAGTACCTATCGCTACGAATTTACCTAAGGGGCCTGCCATTTGTTGCTGCACAAAAATGAAACCACCTTCTGATGATACAGATGTAGCCCAAGCCCAGATCACAAACATCAGAGCAAAAAACATTGCGACGCCCGTAATACGGTGAAGAATTGAGGTAATAGCTGCGGGAGGAAAGCTAATCGTATTGAGTTGTAGGTTGACTGGTCTTTGTTTTTTCACGTTTATCGCTCTTTTTACTCGTAGGTGGTTAAAACATTTTGGCGTATTAACATCTGAAAATTAAATGTTAATTTTTTGCTAAAATTCAAAATCTTCTCCCTAACAATGTTGCCACTTTGTTAACATAAAGTTATTTCGAATAACCTTGTTTACATCAAGTGCTTTAGGGCTGTGAAGTATATCCAGCGATTCAAACAAATACAATTATTGTTCTTTGCTAAAGATTTATAAGCACTAAATTTACGCTGACTTTCGTCATTGTGCAGGCGTATCAACGCCTAATAAGAAATTTGACCAAGCTATAACAAAATTTTATTTGCTTTTGAAGTATGAAAAAAGTGAATATTTAAGGGGATATAACGCAATAAAATTGACATTATAAGTCAATGTAAGTTCAAATAGCTTGGATTTCCCCCCCAGTAAATAGCTGACTATGCTGTTTATCGAACAAAAAACGATTCTGAGGAGAACAATACATGGCAGACAATACAGCCATTTTGAAAGTGCGTGATAAAGAAATTGAGCTTCCGATTTTGTCAGGGACGGCAGGCAACGATGTAATAGACGTAAGGTCTTTAGGTGCTAATGGTTATTTCACTTATGATCCTGGGTTTATGGCAACGGGCTCTTGCGAATCATCGATCACTTATATTGATGGGGCTAAAGGAATTCTGCTACACAGAGGCTACTCCATTGAAGAATTAGCTCGTAATTCAGATTACATTGAAGTGGTTTACATGTTGTTACATGACAAAACACCCAATAAACAAGAATATAAAGATTTCAAAGACACCATCACTCGTCACACTTTAGTCCACGACCAATTGAATAACTTTTTCCGAGGTTTCAGACGTGACGCTCATCCAATGGCAATGTTGTGTGGGTCAGTAGGTGCAATGTCATCTTTTTACCATGACGACTTAAATATTCATGATCCAGAACAGCGATTGCGCAGTGCATATCGCTTAGTGGCTAAAATGCCCACTTTGGTCGCTATGTGTTACAAATATAATGTTGGTCAGCCGTTTGTTTATCCTAAAAACGAATTAAGTTATGCAGAAAACTTTTTAAACATGATGTTCTCTGTTCCTGCTGAAGACTATAAAATTAGTCCAGCCGTTGCCAAAGCAGTTGATAGAATATTTATCTTGCATGCTGATCATGAACAAAATGCTTCTACTTCCACAGTTCGCTTGGCGGGCTCTTCAGGTGCTAACCCTTACGCTTGTATAGCTGCAGGGGTTGCGTCTTTGTGGGGACCTGCTCACGGCGGTGCTAACGAAGCTTGTTTAAATATGCTTGAGGAGATAGGCACAGTTGAGCGTATACCTGAGTTTATTGCTAAAGCTAAAGACAAAGATGATCCTTTCCGTTTAATGGGATTTGGGCATCGAGTTTATAAAAACTTCGACCCTCGAGCGACAGTAATGCGCGAAAGTTGTCATGAAGTATTAGCTGAGCTTAATATTGATGATCCACTGCTTAACGTAGCTATGGAGCTTGAAAGAATTGCTTTGAGTGATCCCTACTTCGCAGAAAAGAAACTTTTCCCGAATGTAGACTTTTACTCTGGTATTGTCTTAAAAGCGATTGGCATTCCTACCAATATGTTCACCTGTATTTTTGCTTTAGCACGTACAGTTGGTTGGGTATCACATTGGCATGAAATGCTCAGTCAGCCAGGACAAAAAATAGGTCGTCCTCGCCAGCTATACACGGGCGAGGCACAACGTCCGTATAACAAACTAGATAAGTAATTTTCTATCGGCATTTAAAAAAACGACCTTTACAGGTCGTTTTTTTTGCTAAAAATTTAATTAAATTTAAAGCTCTAAAATAGAGCACCCAGCTAGTTTAGAATTTAACAGACGCTACCAATCTAGATGTTTTGTGTAGGCATAAAAAAAGACGCTTTCGCGTCTTTTTTTTAAAGCTTAAGTCGATTAACGACGTAAGCCTAAACGTTTAATAAGCTCTTGATAGCCTGTGACGTTCTTACCTTTAAAGTAGTCAAGCAACTTACGACGTTGACTAACCATGCGTAATAAACCACGACGTGAATGGTGGTCTTTCTTATGCTCTTTAAAGTGACCCTGAAGCTTGTTGATGTTGTGAGTCAACAAAGCGACTTGGACTTCAGATGAACCAGTATCACCTTCTTTAACACTGTAATCAGCAATGATTGTTGCCGTTTCTTGGGTACTTAGTGACATAATATTCTCCAGTAGATGAGAGTTTAAAGATACAATCCGCCAATCACTAATTCAGCGGATCAAAAAGAGCGCGTATTATAGCGACGCTAAACTTAATAACAAGTGTTATATCAGCATAAGTATAGAACTGTCGCATTTGTATAAAATAGCGTACATCTAGCTGTAAACAACACTACGTTTTGGCGCTATTTTACCATCTGGGTCAATAAACCCCACGCCTAAAAATAGGCCACTGTCCCCACTATAAGCGCGAATTAACGACTCTTGTGGGTATTCAGTGTTACCAACAAAATTAACTGGATTACCGTTTCTAAAGAAACCTTCTGCTACTTGTTCTAATTTAACTGAGTCAAGGGTTTTAACGGCAGAATCCATAGGCATTAATAATTGGTCCATGGTGTTAAAAGTTTGGTTATCTAATAAGTCTGCCGTTTCGTTATCTATTTCATCCCGAAGGGTCTGCAATTGCGCCATCGTCATCATTTTAGCAGCTGGATAATCAGTCACTTGTGTACGATGCAGCTTACTAACGTAAGCACCACAACCTAAGAGTTGGCCAATATCATCCACCAATGAACGAATATAAGTACCTTTACTACTGTGCACTGTCATATCTACTTCATCAGTTTCAAATCTGTCTACAGATAAACTAAATATCGTAATATCGCGAGCTTCTCTAGGTATATCAATGCCTTGTCGAGCATAAAAATAGAGCGGTTTACCTTGATGTTTTAGCGCTGAAAACATAGAGGGCACTTGCTTAATAGGTCCTCTAAACTGCTCACATGCAGCGGCGAGCTGTGCTGCAGACACGTTGACTGGGTGCGTTTCAACCACCTCACCGTCTGCATCTGAAGTCGTTGTGCGTACCCCGAGTTTGGCAGTAACTTGATACGTCTTATCAGTATCCAGTAAAAACTGAGAAAACTTAGTCGCTTCACCTAAGCAAATAGGTAGCATTCCTGTTGCTAGCGGGTCTAAGGCACCAGTATGGCCAGCCTTTGCTGCGTTGAACATACGTTTAACTTGTTGCAAAGCGTGATTCGATGACAGACCTAAGCCTTTATTCAGCAATATGATGCCGTTAACGGCACGACCTTTTCTTGTTCTTGCCATAAATACTACTTTTGCTCGTCTTTTTTAGACTCTGGTTCGTCTAACATAGGCTCGTCTGACATAAGTTCATCTGACATAACTTCATCTGGCGTAAGTTCGTTTGACTCTTGTTCTTCAGAGGAACGACCAGCTAATTTAGCGCGTTCTTCATCTTTGTTTAATGTGTCACTCACTAAATTGGCAATACGTATGCCTTCAGCTAAAGAGCCATCACGAACAAATTTTACGGCTGGTACAGCACGCATGCGCATTCTGTTAGCCAGTAACGTTCGGATAAACCCTTTATTGTCTTCAAGAATAGTCAAATAATTTTTGACTTGCTCTTCATCATTTTCAAAAAACGTCACATAAATTTTAGCGTGAGCCAAATCTCGCGATACTTCAACACCCGATACGGTCACCATTCCAAGGCGAGGATCACGGTTCTTAAACTCGTTCTGCAAAATACTGGCAATTTCTTTGTGAATTTGTTGACCGACTCTGTCGGTACGTGAAAATTCTCTGGCCATTTTTATAACTCCTAATACCTAAGATACTTTTTTTAGAAAAAAAAAGGAGGCCGCAGCCTCCGTTTATTTTCATTAGCTAAAAGCTGATTGAATCTAACGCGAACTTACAACTCGCGTTTAATTTCAACGGTTTCAAATACTTCGATTTGATCACCTACTCTTACATCATTGTAATTTTTCACCCCGATACCACATTCCACTCCATTTCGGACTTCTTGTGCATCGTCTTTGAAGCGTCTCAATGACTCAAGTTCACCTTCATAAATAACAACGTTTTCACGTAAAACACGGATGGGACTGTTACGTTTAACAATACCCTCTGTGACCATACAACCAGCAATTGCGCCGATTTTAGGTGATTTAAATACATCACGTACTTGAGCTAAGCCAATAATCTCTTGTCTGAATTCTGGAGCTAACATACCACTCATGGCTTGTTTCACTTCATCAATCAAATGATAGATAACGCTGTAGTAACGTAGATCGATTTCTTCAACATCAAACACTTTACGAGCAGAAGCATCAGCACGAACGTTAAAGCCGATAACGATGGCGTTTGAAGCTGCTGCTAAACTTGCGTCAGTCTCGGTAATACCACCGACACCACTACCCACAATGTTCACTTTCACTTCATCTGTTGACAACTTGGTCAAGGATTCAGTGATTGCTTCGACAGAGCCCTGCACATCAGCTTTAAGCACTACGTTCAACTCGCTAACATCACCAGCTTCCATGTTAGCAAACATATTTTCCAGCTTGGCTTTTTGCTGCTTCGCTAGTTTTAGTTCGCGTTGTTTGGTGTGGCGTCTTGTGGCTACTTCACGCGCTTTACGCTCGTCCTGCACGACCAATGCATTTTCACCCGCAATAGGCACCCCTGATAAACCCAGGATTTCTACTGGTGTTGATGGGCCCGCTACTTTTACATCGTTACCATTTTCATCACGCATAGCTCGAATACGTCCGTATTCTTCACCACATAACATAATGTCACCGGCACGAAGCTCACCTTCTTGGATAAGCACAGATGCAACAGGACCACGGCCTTTATCTAAGCGTGATTCAATGACTATGCCTTTCGCAGGTCCAGTAGGTACCGCTTTTAAGTCAAGTAACTCGGCTTGTAGGCTGATAGCTTCTAATAATTCGTCTACGCCTTGCCCTGTTTTAGCAGAAACATAAACAAACTGATGCTCACCACCCCACTCTTCTGAAATCACTGCAATTTGTGATAATTCAGTTTTCACTCTGTCAAAGTCTGCAGATTCTTTATCTACTTTGTTAACTGCAACAATCAGCGGTACGCCTGCAGCTTTTGCATGCTGTACGGCTTCTTTTGTCTGTGGCATAACACCATCGTCTGCAGCAACGACTAAGATAACGATATCAGTTGCAACCGCACCACGAGCACGCATCGCTGTAAAGGCGGCGTGACCAGGTGTATCTAAAAACGCGATACGACCGTTAGCCGTTTCTACGCTATAAGCACCGATATGTTGAGTAATACCACCGGCTTCACCGTCAGCCACTTTCGCGCGGCGAATATAGTCAAGCAATGACGTTTTACCGTGGTCAACGTGACCCATGATAGTAACAACTGGAGCACGACTTAGTTTTTCACCAACAGAAACATCAGCAATTAATTCATCTTCAAGGGCATTATCATTAACCAATTCGTATTTATGACCCATTTCTTCGACTACTAATACAGCAGTTTCTTGGTCAAGTACGTGGTTAATAGTGACCATTTCACCCATTTTCATGAGAGCTTTGATGACTTGAGTCGCTTTAACAGCTAGTTTACTACCAAGCTCACTAACGGTGATCGTTTCACCGATACGAACGACACGCTCCACAGGCTGTGCGGGTTTTTTGAAAGCATGCTTCAAGTCTGAACCAGCGTTCTTTTTCGACTTTTTACGTCGACGTCCGCCAAGCTCAGTTTTGATATCATCAGCATCTTCAGCTTCTTGCGCATAGCGGTTCGAGTGAACATGTACTTCTTCTTTTTCTTGTTTCTTACGGCGCTCTTCTTCTTCTTTCCAGCGTCGAGAATTTTCTTCAGCTAGCTTCTTAGCTTCTTCTGCAGCATTTTTGGCATCTAATTCAAGCTTACGTTGAATTTCTTCATCTTGGCCTTTACGAAGTTTTTCAGCTTCAGAACGCTTACGATCTTGCTCTGCTTTTTCTTCCGGGCTTAACGCTGACTCTTCAGCAGCACGCGTTTCTTTGGCTTTATCAGCGCGAGCAACACGCTCGGCTTCTGCTTTAGCTTTGGTCTCGGCCACTTTTTGTGCCTTTTCTTGGGCTGCATTTTTTGCTGTTTCAGCAGCTTGTTTTTCAGCTTCAAGTTGTACTTGTTGTTCTTCAGCTAAGCGCTTGACTTCTTCTTCAGCTATCTTAGCTTCTTCGACATCAGTATGCTTTACATAGGTGCGTTTTTTACGCACCTCAACGGTAACGCCCTTAGACTTACCAGCAGTTAATGTACTTATTGTCTTACGCTGTAATGTCATACGTTTAGGTCCTTCTGAGCCAACACCACCGTGTTGCTTGCTTAAAAAGTCTAATAATATACGTTTTTCATCTTCTGTTACTTCGCCACCGGCTACTTTAACAATACCTGCACTTTTAAATTGCTGAACCAATCGGTCAACCGAAGTGCCTATATCAGTGGCAAGTTTTTCTATGGATACTTCTGCCATATGGGAATTCCTCTTGTTGACCTATTCTTCGTTGAACCAAACGATATTACGAGCGGCCATGATTAACTCACCCGCTTTCTTATCGCTTAACTCTTCTATATCTGAAATCTCATCAGTACCTTGTTCTGCAAGGCCCTCGAGGTCGGTAATACCACGGCTTGCAAGAGTATAGGCAACATGCCTGTCCATACCTTCCAAGTTTAGTAGCTCTTCTTTTGGCTCTGCAGCCTCAAGCGTCTCTTCTGTAGCTAATGCACGAGTCGTTAATGCCGCACGAGCGCGACTTCTTAACTCTTCGACCATTTCTTCATCTAAACCATCAATATCAAGTAATTCGTTGATAGGCACATAAGCTATTTCTTCAAGTGTAGTGAAACCTTCGTCTACCAAAATAGAAGCGAAATCTTCGTCGATCTCTAAACCAGCGGTAAAAACAGTTAATACCTTGGAGTTTTCTTCTTGATGTTTGGCATTTAAGTCTTCAACTGTCATCACGTTTAAATCCCAACCCGTCAGCTGACTGGCTAATCTAACATTCTGACCGCTTCGACCAATTGCTTGAGCTAAATTGTCTGATTCAACCGCAACATCCATTGAATGTTTGTCTTCATCAACCACAATAGAAGCCACTTCTGCTGGTGCCATGGCATTGATGACGAACTGTGCAGGATTATCATCCCACAACACAATATCAACACGCTCACCACTTAATTCACCCGAAACCGCTTGTACTCGCGAACCGCGCATACCAACGCATGCCCCAACTGGGTCTAGACGTTTGTCGTTAGTTTTAACGGCAATTTTGGCTCTCGATCCTGGATCACGCGCCGCAGCTTTAATTTCCAGCGTTTCTTCGGCAATCTCTGGCACTTCAATGCGAAACAGCTCGACCAACATGTCTGGGTGAGTTCGGCTAATAAATAACTGAGCACCACGAGCTTCAGGACGAATAACGTACAGTAGACCACGTACTCTATCGCCTGGGCGAAATGTCTCGCGCGGCAGCATATCGTCACGATATATAACGCCTTCAGCATTATTACCCAAATCAATGATCACGTTGTCACGATTAACTTTTTTAACCGTACCTGTGACTAATTCACCCACACGCTCTTCATATTCAGCCAATACTTGATCGCGTTCAGCCTCACGTACTTTTTGAACAATAACTTGTTTAGCCGTTTGCGTTGTTATACGGTCAAATGCGATGGATTCGATCTGTTCTTCAACATATTCACCCAACTTTTTATCTGGCTCGTCCATCTGAGCTGCAGACAAAGACATCTCGGCCGTAGGGGTTTCTTGCACATGATCGTCTGCAACGACCAACCAACGACGAAAGGTTTCAAAACTACCACTTTCGCGGTCAATGCTGACCCGAACTTCAATTTCGCTTTCGCTCTTCTTTTTGGTAGCGCTTGCAATAGCAAACTCTAACGCCTCGAAGATTTTTTCTCTTGGAACCTGTTTTTCATTTGAAACGGCTTCAGCCACTAACAGAATTTCTTTATTCATTGTTGCCTCACTGATTACTCTCTTACGACAGCCCTTGTCAGGTCACCATTTTAATCAAAAGATGGGACGAGATTACCTTTTTCAATATTCGCGATAGCCAAAACATGAGTTTGATTATCAATTTCTAATGTTAGATTGCCTGTTTCACAAGCCAACACTTTTCCTTTAAAGTTACGTCTGTCACCCATAGGTATTCTTAATTTAAGAGACACCACTTCACCTAAACATTCAAGGTAGTGAGATTCTTTAAACAAAGGCCTGTCCATTCCAGGTGATGACACTTCTAAGTTGTACTCTACGCTAATGGGATCTTCAACATCCAGCACTGCGCTAGCTTGACGACTCACTTCTGCACAGTGCTCAACGCTGATACCATCAGGATGATCGATAAAAACGCGTAAGGTAGAGTGTTTACCTGCGCGTAAAAATTCAACACCTACCATTTCAAAGCCTAATGCTTCAACAGGTGCCGTTAACATTTCTGTTAACTTTTGTTCGAGTTGCGACAAAGCTTTGCTCCGAAAACAAAAAAAGGGCCAAATGCCCAGAAAGAAAACCGAAATTTAAAAGACAAAAAACCCCGTACAAGCGGGGTTATTTGTTTCTGGACCCTAGTCCACTATTTTACTAGAAGCTGGCATCAAACCAACTTCTAAAAGTGGTTGTGGAAGTGCGGTACTAACTGATTTAACAATTAAACGCAAAAAAACATCTTAAAGATTTCCACACTATGAAGCGTTACTATCATCGTAAAATGAGGGAGTTCGCTTCTCAAGTGCGACGCATTCTACAGACGACCGCAGTGACTTGCAAGGCTAGGTGCAGCTGAATGCCTAAAAAATACGCAAACGTCACTACAATCTTTGCCCCTACAAATAGAAACCAACAGTTGTGAAATCTGATAGCCACACTCTCGTACAGAGCAACTACATCACAAAATAATCATAATGCTGAACAAATATAACCCTTGATCGTAATGGTGATTTTAAACTGCTTAAAAACTGCTTAAAAACTGCTTAAAAACTGCTTAAATTTTATTTGGAACACGAAGCTTAGTCAACGTTGGCTACAAGCGAACTGTGAATAAACTAGGAATGAGTTACAAACGAACTAAAAGTGGGTTAGGAGTGGGTTAGAAATGGGTTAAAGGTGAATTATAAATAAGTTATAAGTGAATTATAAAAAATTGAAAAGCACCTTACATCATCTATATCGGTCAACAAAAATATTCGTGAGTTGCCTTCAATAGGCTCAGGCGACGACGCTCGTGTTCTTACAAAATAACTAGAACGTGCTATTTTTTATTTTTTACAAAAAAAATGGGCCGATAAGTAATCTCATCGGTCCATTTTAATATGGTTGCGGGAGCAGGATTTGAACCTACGACCTTCGGGTTATGAGCCCGACGAGCTACCAGACTGCTCCATCCCGCGCTTGAAAACTTTCTACAAGAGTTATTTTTTGACCCTTAACTAACAGCTATCTTATTTCTATTTTGAGCTCATCTAAACAATGGACTCATTCGAATATAATAACTACTAGCTTACATAACATGGTTGCGGGAGCAGGATTTGAACCTACGACCTTCGGGTTATGAGCCCGACGAGCTACCAGACTGCTCCATCCCGCGCTTGAAACCTTGTTTGAGTCAGAACATATAATTTCTTGCTCTGCTCAAGTGCGGCGTATTATACATAGCCAATTATAGCACGCAAGCACATAATACAGATAAATCCTAAAAACATGTTCAACCGCTTAAACTACGCACGACATGAATAATTAAACAACGCTTTTAGTCAATATTTACAGCGTTTTTACTTGTCACCTATTTTAATTTCATCTGTGCTGCACAAAAAAAACACTATTTTGCTATTTTAAGAATAACTCCATTTTTTCAGCTAATTTAAAATCTAACTCGCTGATACCACCAGCATCATGGGTAGTGAGTTGCACCACTACTTTGTTATACACATTGAACCATTCAGGGTGATGATTAAGCTTTTCAGCCCAAATAGCGATTTGTGACATCCAACCGAAAGCACGAATAAAACTTTTAAATTTGAACGTTTTTGTCAACTTTCCCTCAACAACCAGCCATTGCTGTTGAGCATCTAATTGTTGGTTTATATTTTTCAGTTGAGCTTGAACCTGTTCTTGGGAATATTTTTCCATAGTAAGTTTCTCATTTTATGTTGGAACAATGTATTCGCTTATAATGTGAAATTAACACACTAAATAAAATTGAATGACCACAAACTAATAGTCTAACAGCTGGAAAAAGTTGTTTACAAAAAAATCCCCAGTCGTGACCGAGGACTCTGATTATGTTTTTGTACTATTAATCAAAATTAGAACTCAATCGCAACACGTGCATAGATTTGGCGACCTCTTGGATCGTGTACTTTAGAATCGAATCCAGCATTAGTAAACAATTGGGGGGGCTCTTCATCTGTAAGGTTGATTCCACCAACAGTAAGAATATAAGCACCATCAGTTTCAAATAAGCCACCTAAGTCAATATTAACTTGCGCGTCCCACGTCAGGTGACTATCAACATCTTTAAAGCCGACAGCACAAGCCGCTGAAATAGCGTTGCCATCTGCACAGTTCTGGTCATCACTGTAGCTATCTACATAACGGGCAAAAAGATTAGCTGAATATTCTTCGTGCTGCCAATTCAATCCTAAATTAGCACGCAATTCAGAATTTGATACACCAATGTTACTATTATTAAGTGGACCTGCTTGAGGGTCAGCTAAATTGCAGGCTAGTGTGTAAATATTACTAATAATCATGGTAATGGCAATTCTATCTGTTTCTAATTTATTCACTTTGATAAGGTTGAAATAAAAAGCTCAGATTTACTGAGCTCTTTATCTCAATAATAGTTAACGATTAAAATTCAATTGCTATTCGAGCGTAGAGCTGCCGACCACGAGGATCGTGTACTTTTGAGTCAAAACCACTGTTAGTTATTACTTGGGGTGGATCCTCATCAGTTATGTTAACCCCACCTACTGTTAAAACATAATCTGTTTCCATATCGAATAATGCAGACAAATTAACGTTAAATTGTGCGTCATAGGTTATGTGACTATCAACTTCTAAACACACCCCATCGGTACAATTTTGATCATCATCGTATGAACTTACGTATCGAGCGAATAAATTCGCACTGTAAGCTTCCATTTGCCAGCCCAAACCAAAATTTGTGCGTAACTCAGGTGAAGACACCCCGATGTTTGAAAAGTTACGTCGTCCAGCGCCATCAATTTTACCAGCTTGCGGGTCATCTAAGTCATACTTAGCGATATAAGTCATAGTAATATTGGGTGTAAATGTACCAGCACCATCTGTATCGATTTCATAACTGGTGACAAAATCAATGCCCGATGTGGTTAATGAACTTGCATTAACGAATGTGTTTCTTACACCAACTAATGGACCAGTTTCTGGGTTACCTGCGCGTATAAGACGGGTCGTATCACTCGGATCTAAGTTTAGAATTGCTTGTGCGTTCTCTTGAATAATCAAGTTTTTAAAATCGAAGTTCCAGTAATCAACTTCGACTGACCAATCTTCTAAAGGTTCTAATGAGAAACCGATGTTATAAGCATCAGATTCTTCAGGGGTCAAGTCCGCGTTACCCGAAGTTCTTACTGCAGCAAAAGCATTACCGCCACCGATTAAAGGGTCAGACAATTGTTGCAAACTAGTTGCACCACCGTTTCGCATAAATACAGATGGCGCTCTAAATGACGATGACAAGGAAGCTCTTATTGAAAAATCTTCTGTTGCACGGTAATTAAACGCTATTTTGTGATCAAGAGTATCACCTATCGTGCCACCGTAATCTTCGTAACGTAATGCTAATTGTACGTCAAGTGTATCGGTAACGGGTAAAGCAAGTTCTGCAAACGCTGCTATTACGTCCAAGCTGTCTTTGAAATCAGGATTACCAATAAGGAATGTAAATGAATCTTCATTAGACAATGCATCATAATCTTGGCTAAGCTGTTCTTTCCTATATTGAGCACCAAAAGCGAGACCCGCAGTTCCACCATTCATTTCAAATACATTAATTGAAGCAAAACCTTCTAGCACCTCCAGATCTGAATTCGAATCAATAGCTTGTTCACCTGAGAATGAATCTATCACATTCTGTGTATTAGGTGATGTCGTAAACGATGTCGCAAATGGGTTGAAATACTCACACAAACCCTCGCCTGGTGTACCCGAAATAGGGTCACAACCACGACCGCCTAAACCGTTTAAAGCAAGAGTAAATTTGTCTTTGATGACATCTTCAACCTTGAATGAGAAATCATTGCTGGCGTTGGTATAACTTATTTCCCAGAAACCGTCGTCAAGTTCTCCGGTCAGCATCGTATTGAATCTAAATGTATCCGACTCTGTGTTTGCTGGATCTGCTTCAAAACCGTTTCCTTCAGCACGTCCAAAAAACACAACTGGTGCACCAAACACATTATCTGGGTGTGATGCTGGTACAACTGGACCAGTCAGAATAGGGAAACTGGGCGCTCCACCACGTTCAGCGCGGTTACGTGCAATGCTTATTTCTGAAGTCCAAGAAATGTCATTATCAAAATCGTAAGTACTACGGAAATAAACATTCAATCGAGTTTCTGTAGGTACATATGAATAGCCTGGTCCAAAATCAAATTGACATAAACCAACTCCCGGAATACCTACTCCAAGATCATTAACAATACCCCCGAATTCAGCACAGCCAGTTGGGTCTATAACTGGAACTCCAGCTGGGACGCCCGGAGCGCCAAAAAATGAGCCTGGGTTACCCAAATTACTACTATCGTCTTGTGGACGAGATAAACGTCGATCACTTAAAAATAAAGGAGAACGATTGGTGTAGCTCAACGCCCCCATAACGCTGCCGTTATCACCAACAGCACCCCAAAGTCCTTGCAAATTGTACTCACTGTTATCACCATGAGCACCATCTTGATAATCGAAGCTGAGTTTAGCGCCTTCATAGTTACGTTTAGTAATAAAGTTAACAACACCCGCAACGGCATCTGAACCGTATAACGCGGAAGCACCGTCTTTTATTACTTCCATGCGATCAATCGCAATCATTGGTACTAGCGAACTCGTATCAACAAAATTTAAGCCTTCGTTCGTTTGTTGTGAGTTAACAACTTGACGTTTGTTGTTCAATAAAACCAACGTCGAAGCGACACCTAAACCACGTAAATTGATATTTGACGTGCCCGCTGTCGCATTTTGTGTAAACGCATCAGGGTTATTTTCGGAGCCTGTATTAATCGTGAGCGATTGAGTAATGTCAGCAATACTCTTAGCGCCAATAGAATCGATGTTTACACTATTAATTACTGCCATAGGGGAAGGTGATTCGTAGTTTTCACTGCGCCTTACAAAACTACCTGTCACCATAATCAGTTCGAATTCTTGTTCTTTATCTACGCTTTCTTCTTGAGCAATTGCAAGGTTACCAATAGGCATAAGCTGAGCAGAAATCGCTACTGCTAGTGCTGTTAATTTAGTTTTTATTTTCATACTGTGTCCCCAATGGTGAGTCTCAAGTATTAAATATTTATCCAAAATGGACGTTGTAAGACAACTTGAAAAAAACTATCAAACTATTTAATCCCAATCATATTATTGTTTGCTAAGTGTCCAATGAATAAAATGTAGACACCTATTGATTATAGTAAGTTGGAAAGGCCAGCATGTAAATAGATTGTTATTTATATGTAAACATCAATCAGCAGTATGGTCTGACCACTAAGTTGAGTTTCAAGTTTAAAAATATCGTTACATCTGGTTAAACAATATAAAAAACACTAAGCACCCACTAACAAGGTCAAAAAAACACCTTTCATAGCAGGTTTATTTCGGCCCTCTATTTCTGCGACGGTTTCAAAATAAAACAACATACCTGAGACTTTTTGTTCTACCTTAATTAAAGTTGATATAAACCTGATCCTATCATCCACTCGGACGGGTTCTATAAAACGGATTTTATCAACACCATAGTTTAGCAACGACTTGTATACAGGATCTGGTTCGATCGATTGATAAAGTGCATTAGGCATTAAAGTCACGGTTAAATATCCGTGAGCAATCGTAGTTCCAAATGGACTTTCTTTCTCGCACCTTTGCTGATCAACATGTATCCATTGATGATCATGGGTCGCTTCTGCAAACAAGTTTATATCTGCTTGAGAAATACTAATCCAATTTCCTACTGGTAGTTGCTCACCCAATGTTAATTCTAATAATTTTTTAGTCACGTCTATGTCTCCTTTATGTCTAAGTCGAATAGCTTAACAAGCTTCTATATATCAATATAATGAATATTAACTATAGCTAAACATTGATTTAACTAATAAACAACGTATCCTGATTATAGATTTTTTGTATAGGTAATGTTTATGAATTTGCACCGTATTGACTTAAACTTATTTGCTGTTTTTGATGCAATTTACACAGCCGGTAGTTTAACAAAAGCCGCAGATGTGTTGTGTATTACCCAACCAGCGGTCAGTAATTCTTTGGCGCGTTTAAGAGAAATGCTGAATGATCCTCTATTTGTCCGTACTGGGCACAGTATGACTCCTACACCGGTAGCACAGAATATCATCGGTCCTGCTAGAGAAGCACTAGGCTTGTTGCGGAGAAGCGTACAAGAAAGTCATATTTTTGATCCCCTGAAAGCAGAAAAAACCTTTAATTTTGCTTGCAGAGATTTACTTGAAGTCAGCGTTATACCTCGTTTGCTAGCTTCGTTACAAAAAAAAGCACCCAGAATATCTTTGACCAATTATGAAATTGAACGTAAGAATATCGTATCAGCTATGGCCAGTGGTAATTTAGATTTTTATGCAGATGCTTCATCGTTTAGTGATCAACATCTGTGTAAGCAAAAAATTGCACAAGATAGGTTTGTAGTGCTAGCACGAAAAAATCACCCTTCGTTATCACAAGGTATGAGTATGGATACGTTTTTACAGCTTGGCCATATTAACGTTTCCCACAGAAAAACGGGGGCAGGCCCAATAGACGTGGCGTTAGATAAAGCGGGTGAAAAGCGTAAAGTAGTGATGCGTAGTCAGCACTTTTTAACTGTACCTTCAACTCTGGTTAAGACTGATTTAATCGCTTGTTTACCTTATCACCTAGCTAAACATTATGACTTGTCTATGTACGAATTACCTTTTGAATTGCCACCGCTTGAATACTTTTTATATTGGCACATGAGTGCTGATCTAGACGATGCACACATTTGGATGCGTGATCAAATTGCACAAGTTGCGCTAATTTAAATGATACGCAGATTTGAATACAGGTATTATGTACACATAATGCCTGTATGTTTCACCCCCATTTAGTTACTAGTTAATTTTTTAAACAAGAGCTTTTAAACAAGAGCCTTTAAATAAGAGTTAGTTCTTTGCTAGTCAACCACAGCATATTTTAATAATGTTGAATCGGCTAAGTTTGAAATTAATGTGTGTTGGAGGCTCTAGTGTTGCGAAAAACACGTGTTGAGAAGTGCTGTATTTTAAGCTGATTATTAATATTAGATGTAACTTTCTTATTGATTTTAATGCTTTTTAGTACTTTTCTTAATACTTTTTTAATTTTCACTTTAACGTTTTTTTTAATATTTTTTCTGATATTTCTTTTGGTCGTACATGGCTTTTATATTGAATTCCTTAACGTTATGGCTTTTTTTACTGCACTTAAAAATCACCATCAAGATCGTATTTTATATCTGGTTATTTTCTATAAATAAAGTGATGCAGACTCAAACAAGGACAATCCAGTGAAATCAACTTCGGCCATCAAAAAATCGAAGTCAATATTTGAGTATCTATATCGTTAAAACTAAATGTGGATTTAAATATCAGGTGTAAAAATTCACCTTAAATCGTATCTAAGTCGCGTTTTTCAAGTTTTTTAATCAATTCAAGCACTGTATAATATTTGCTGTTAAAACACTGTCAACCAACCCTTCACTTGAAGACCACCTCGGAAAATAATTATGTTAAAGCTAGTAAAAGTTTCAATTGCCATAGTGACTGTCTCTTTATTAAACGTTAGTAGTGCGCAAGCTGATGTGAGCGAATTATTACAAAATATATGTACCATTGTGAAAGCAGATGACAAAGGCGAACTGCGCAAGAAAATGAAACGTATTGAGGTTGACTTTAACTTGAAACTTAAAGATTACTACACGGGCATATCTTGTGGTGGCAATAGTCTTATTCGCACAGCCATGTTGAGTAATGCTGTAGAAACAGGCACATTGATGGTTAAGAAAATGCCAAAAGGTGATTTGAGTGCACCTGAAAGTGATGGTAAAACTATCATTGCTTGGGCTTCTGAAAATGGTTTAGATACATCGCCTATTATCGCAGTACTCATCGACAGGATCTAAACTTAAAACCCAACAAGCATTATTATGGGAATGATTTAGCCTTAATTAATAAAGCATCAATACAACTGATGATTTGCCATTTATTGAGAGACTGCATTTAGAAGCTGAACTTAGGGGCTGAACTTAGAAGCTGCATTTAGAAGCTGCATTTAGAAAAAAGCTTCCTCTGAGGCTATTTTTTTATACAAAAAAAAATAGCCCGTGCACTTCGAGGTTGGATGCAAGAGATTAAACAGACTATTCCAGTGGCAGTTATTCCAGTAATAGTTATTCCAGTAATAGTTACGCTAGAAGCTACAACACCACCCAAAACGCACCTTAATTACTAACTACCAATTGCTAACTATTAATTGTCAATTGTCAATTGTCAATTACCGCACTATCGCGGCTGACTTAATTTGTATCCATATCCTTGTACCTAATGTTAAGTCGAGCTTTTGTAAAGACTTTAAGGTTAAACGTGCTAATAAATAAGTCGCTCCCACCTTTAATCTGACCAGTGACATAGCAGGCTCTTCATCGTTAATTATTTCTACTATTTTTCCAGATAACACGTTGAGAATACTGCTATCGGTATGTGGTGTTAAAGTGAGGCTGACGTCGCTAGCCAGTATACGTATACGTTGCACATCGTTTTGTTTATTTTGTTCACTTTGTTTATTGGGTAACCAAAGTTCACCGCCATCAAAAGTGACGCGCATCAAATGCCACTTTGTATCTATTTCTACCACGTTACATTCAAGAATAGCCCCCACCTCATTACTCACTCCTAAGGTTAAATCAGCTCTAGAAAATAGCTCTGTTATGCCACCTTGAGTAAGCACTTTTCCTTGCCGCATAATCACAACATGATCTGCTAGTCGCACTATTTCATCAACGGCATGACTGACATATAAGATAGGAATATTAAAGCTGCTGCGCAGACGTTCTAAGTAAGGTAAAATTTCAAGCTTACGTGCAGTATCTAATGATGCCAGAGGCTCATCCATCAGCAACAGTTTTGGTTGCCTTAATAATGCTCTAGCTATGGCTACACGTTGTTTTTCGCCACCGGATAACTGCTGTGGTAATTGTGATAGTACTTTCTTAATACCCATCACGCTGATAACTTGCTCCAATAGTTCAGGGTTAGCGGCTTGACTATTACGTTTGATGGCATAGTGCAAATTACCTATGGCCGTTAAATGCTCAAATAAACTGGCCTCTTGGAATACATACCCAAGACTCCGTTTATGCGTGGGAATGAACATCGAGTCATTCTGCCAACATTCTCCATTGACATGTAGGCTGCCAGAGACATTTTTTTCCAGGCCTGCAATACAGCGCAATAAAGATGTTTTACCTGAGCCAGATTCGCCAAAAATAGCGGTAATGCCCTGCCCTGGAATATTAATGTCGATATCGAGTCCGAAGGAGGGTTTGGCTAACGGTGCATAACGCAAGTAGAAACAAGCTTGGATTTCCTGAACAGAGGGCACTGGTTTACTTGGTTTATCTAGCATTTTTATTTTTTTGTTTTTATCTACCATAGCTCATACTTACCGCTTTGCGTTTGCGCTGAAAGGTATACAGCGTTAGTAACACCACAAATGAAAATATAACCATTACACCAGACAAAGCATGTGCTTGAGCATATTCTAATGCTTCTACGTGGTCATAAATTTGCACTGATACCACACGGGTTTCGCCGGGAATGCTGCCACCAATCATCAACACGATACCAAATTCACCAACTGTATGTGCAAAACCAAGAATAGTCGCGGTCATAAAACCTGGCTTAGCCAAAGGTAACACCACAGTAAAAAAACGGTCTAAGGGACCAGCTCCAAGAGTAGCCGCGGCTTCTATGGGTCGCTCACCAATCGCCTCAATAGCATTTTGGATAGGTTGTACTACAAAAGGCATCGAATACACCATCGACGCCACGACTAATCCCCAAAAAGTGAAAGGCAAAGTGCCCAGTCCAAGTGCCTGAGTGAACTGCCCTATTGCTCCATTTGGCCCCATAGCTAACAACAAGTAAAAACCTAACACTGTCGGAGGAAGTACTAAAGGTAACGCTACAATGGCACTGACTGGACCTTTAAGCCAAGAACGTGTTCTAGCTAACCACCAAGCGATAGGTGTGGTGAATATTAATAGTAATATCGTGACTGTTGTCGCTAAACGTAACGTCACCCAGATAGTTGCTATATCACCATCGGTAAGACTCATGGCTCCTGACCCGCGTTTAGGCTGTTTAAGTCGCTCAAGCTGTTCATATCGCTCAAGCTGTTCATGTCGCTCAAGCTGTTTAAAGTAAGATAGCCGTACTGAGCGATAATATTTTGAGCCTTATCGGTGCGTATAAAATCTAAAAAGGCTTTAGCACCCAAACTTTTTACAGCAGAACGCAACAACACAACATCTTGCTTAATGGGCTGATGCATGTTGTCAGGTACTAACCAATAAGAGCCGCGATTAACTTGCTGCACATTACTTACACCTAGACTTACTCCTAGACTTACACCTAAACTTACATCTAACAACTGCGACAAAGCAATAAAGCCTAAATCTGCATTACCAGAACTCACGAACTGGTATGTTTGCGCAATATTTTCACCCCTGACCCACTTAGGTTGAGTCACATCGATTAACTCCAAATATCTAAGTACCTGTAAAGTGGCCGCTCCATATGGTGCTAATTTAGGATTAGCCATCGCTAATTTGTTAAACGAGCCGTCTTTTAATCTAACTTGTATCTTATCAATAAAATCTGGGTTGGCACTCCACAAAGCAAGACGACCCACTGCGTAAGTGAAACGACTCGAAGCAATCACTAATCCATCTTTTTGCAAAGCATCAGGCTTAGCTTGATCAGCAGAAAAGAACAGCTCGTAAGGCGCACCTTGCTTGATTTGTGCATAGAATTTACCAGACGAACCATAAGATAAGGCGATTTGATACTCAGATGTTTTTTCAAATTCAGTCACTAAACTTTGCATAGTTTTGCTAAAGTTTGCCGCTACTGCGATATGTACTGATTTAGCCTCAACGTATAAGGTAAAAGTAAATAAAAAGACGAATCCCAACCACTGTTTCTTCTTCATACTATTGGACTCGTCATTTTAAAATGAATGGTAGGCGGTTAATTTTGTAAGCTTTGTCGAATGCCTATTTTTTACCCGTTCTTTTTTATTAGTTCTTTTGAATCGATTATGTCTCAGATACCTATCTGTATTTATAATTGTATTCATTATATCTGCTTTAACTCAGTGTTCATCTTTCAACGAAAGCGTCCCTGTCTTATCTAAATGGACCAGTGTCATCGAACACAGCTTCAATCAGTTAGCAAAACCTAATGATATGCACATTTAGGGATACCCATAATTTGAATTATTTACTTTGTTTGCTTTGTTTGCTTTGTACATGATGCTCAAGCAACGTTGCCCACTTTTGACTATATCCATGCACAGCTAAGGTGGTGTTTTGGTTATGTGCAACGAGTGTTTTGTGCTCATTTGCCCAAGCAAAAATACCACCATATAAATTCCACACCTTGGAAAATCCAAAGGCTATAAGTTTTTCAGCAATTTTTTCGCTACGCACACCAATTGAACAGTACACCACTATTTTTGTATCTTTTGGGGTATCTGGCACTCTGCATATAGAGAAATCTTGATATCCCACCCACCTTGCGTTCGGCAGATGACTAACTTCGAATTCAGCTAATTCCCGACTATCCAGTATCAGCCAATCAAGCTCGCACTTAACTGAATCAGCCAATACATTACTACTTATGGTAGAAACTGAATATTTAAGCATTTTTTTTAGGGTGTTTTCAATTTTAAATGACACTTGAGTGCGAGGTTGTGGCATTTTTACAATTCAGGCGTTGTAGACTTGTTATATGCTGCAGTACCCCATAAAGGCACCGTTGAGAGGCTATGTTTAAAGCTACCAGACGTTTCCTTAGTAGAATATGACACATACATCAATGTTTGACTTTGTGCATCAAACACGCGACGAATTTTCATACTTTTAAAAAAAATACTTTTTGACTTTTTAAACACCACTTCACCTGATTTTGATTTATCAATAGCTGCTATCATCGCAGTACTGATTTCTCCTGTTTGTCTACAGGCAATTGAGCTGTCAGAAGGATCAGATAAGCTGAGATCCGCTTCAATACTAGCAACATGGCATGTCACACCCGTAACAAGAGGATCGACTAAAGTATTTAACTTGATGTCCTGCGTGGTAAAGACACCAAGAGAGATGTCACCTACTTCATTTTTGTCGCATCCTAACAACAAAAAAGTCATTCCTAAACCCACATATAACGTCTTCATTTTAATCTTCATCTTTACTTTTTATCCCTACAATTTTAATTTTAATGCAAAACTTATATTTCAATTAGTTTTGAACTTTCACCCAAAAGAAACGACTTAGTATTGACAGCCTAGTGAACTGTCGACTCCCTGGGCCGCTTAGCAATAGTGCTAGCATAGTACTATGCTAGCGGCTTTTTACTTTCTATTAAAGTCTCTGTGTCACCTGATTACTTGTCAAAATTAAAGATCACGCCTTGTGTACACAAAAACCACAAACAATATGACTTTCTAAGCTAAAATGCTGTATATTCCGGCCTCGCTTTTTGCAGTCGCACAGGAACAGTATGAAATTTTCAAATTTAGGTTTAGCCAATGAAATCCAACAGGCGCTCGAGGTCTGTGGTTATACTGAAATGACGCCTGTGCAAGAACAAGCCATCGTTCCTGCACGTAGAGGTAAAGATTTATTGGTTAACGCGCAAACTGGTACAGGTAAAACAGCCGCTTTTGCTTTGCCTATTTTGCAACAAATGTTGGATAAACCTAAAGATACCTTATCAGGTAGTCCACGGGCATTGATCCTGACTCCAACCAGAGAATTAGCTGAGCAACTCGCCAACACTATCGGTGCCTATGCGCAATTTTTACCTTTGAAAGTGACAGCACTTTACGGTGGTGTAAAAATGGGTGGGCAAGCCAACAAACTTAAAGGTGGCGTAGATATCCTGATTTCAACACCAGGGCGCTTAATTGAGCATTTAGAACTGAGTAACGTCAATTTGGCCAACGCTGAGTTTGTGGTGCTTGATGAAGCAGACCGTATGTTAGATATGGGGTTTATTGCTGACGTACAAAATATACTGCAGTACACAGCTAAAAAACGTCAGACTTTATTATTCTCTGCCACCTCATCTCCTGCAGTGAATGAGTTATCCCACAAGTTACTCAACAATCACACTGTGCTTCGGGTAAACAAGATCAATGCCGCAGCCGAAACAGTTTCACATGTTATGTACCCCGTCGAAGAATCTCGTAAAATTGATCTGTTTAAGGCCTTGTTAAAAGAACAAAATTGGTTTCAAGTTTTAGTATTTACCAGTACTAAGCAGCAAGCTGATGAACTCATGGCGGCATTAAAAAGAAGCAAAATTGATGCTGCAGTGTGTCATGCAGATAAAAGCCAAGGAGCTCGGCGCCGTGCCATTGCTGATTTTAAGTCAGCAAAACTACAAGTATTAATAGCAACAGAAGTCGCCGCTCGAGGTTTAGATATTCAAGGTTTGGATTACGTTGTCAATTACAACCTGCCTTATCTTCCTGAAGATTATGTACACCGCATCGGTAGAACTGGTCGTGCAGGTAAAGAAGGTTACGCCATATCATTCGTTAGCCGTGAAGAAGAAAATACCGTTGCTCGTATAGAAAAGCTAATTAGCAGTAAGATAAAGCGTATTGTTAAGGTAGGATTTGAAGTCAGTAACCGCATCAGTCTATTAAAAAGCGTGGCGAAAAACACCCGTAATAGCCGCAGTAATAAAGTCAGTGAGACGAAAATAAGTCACGATAAATCGTCTCCTTACCAAGTTAAAAAATCAAAAGCTAAAGCGCAACCATTCAAAATAAAGAAGAAAAAATAAAGAAATATATCTAGAAGTTTTGCTGCAAGCTTCTTAAGCTACGATACTCGAAGCTAGAAGCTTGCAACATTATTACTTACCTAATAAAAAGTGTTTAATTGCATCCTTGTAATTGCGGCTAACTTTTATTTTTTCAAACTCACTCAGCTGTAAAAAAAACTCACCTTTGGTGTGGGGGATCACTTTCTCAATAAAATTCAAATTGACTATAGTAGAGCGATGTACCCTTTTAAAAATGCTACCGTCTAGTTCATCTAACAATTCTTTAAGAGTACTACGCTTAATATGCGTTTCACCTTGTGCATGTAAACAAACATAGTCACCCGCTGCATCCACCCATTCAATTTCAGATTGCTTCAAAATAGTGATTTCATCTCTGTCTTTAATCACCACCTTACGCTCAACAACACTCGATAACTGATGCAGCGATGGACTTGCCATGACTTCATTTACCACGGAGTCTTTATGATTAATCGCATCTATCGCCCCTAAAATAGGACGCTTATTAACTGACTGGTCCGTTACATTCAAACGTTGCCTTGCTCGCTGGACAGCTCGACTGACACGTTCGTCATCTATTGGTTTTAAGATATAATCCACAGCCTGTACATCAAAGGCATCTAACGCATACTGTTCATAAGCGGTGGTAAACACAATCAATGGCAAAATATCACTTTGTATACCTTTGACTACATCAAAGCCATTTAGACCGGGCATCTGAATATCTAGAAAAATTAAATCTGGGGCTAAATCTAAGGTTGCAGCTATGGCTTCTCGGCCATTCTTACATTCACCCACAATTTCAACTTCAGCTATTTTATTTAGTTTTGCGCGAAGTAACCGTAATGCTAAAGGCTCATCATCAACTATCAGCGCTCTTAATTTGCTCATACTTTATACTCAATTCCTGATAGCCGTTCTTGATTACTCATTGGATATCCACTGCCAGTGATACTGTATTCACAGGGTAATTCTATAGTGGTTCTAAGCCCACCCAATGGCAAGAGATCAATACTCACCGTAAAATCATTTTCATACAGTGCTTTTAATCGTTCATTAGTGTTACGCAGACCTATCCCCCTACCCTTAGAACTTTCCATTTTACTTTTACCTATTTTACTGCCGCTGCCCGTGTCACTTAATTGCATAATTAGACGTTGTTCAACCACTTTAGCCAAAAGTGTGATCGTGCCACCTAATTCATTTTGGGCAATCGCGTGCTTCATAGAATTTTCAATAATTGGTTGTAGTAAAAGGCTAGGTACCATAGCTAATTTAGCCTGCTCCTCAATCTGAAATTCTAAATTCAATCTATCACCAAATCGTGTTTTTTCTATTTCTAAATATAGATTAAGCGCCTTAACTTCGTTTTCTAGCGAAAGTTTAGTATCCGGATTGTTATCTAAAGAATGGCGTAAAAATCGACTCAGCTGCACGGTCATACTTTGTGCCTTTTCAGCTTCATTCACTTCCACCAAAGAACTAATGGCGTTTAAAGTGTTGCATAAAAAATGGGGATTCAACTGGTAACGCAACATTTTTATTTGCGCGTCTCGAGCAATAGTTTGCGCTCGCATACGTTTCATCTGTTCTTCGCGAGCTTCTGCCTCAACTTTTAGCATGATCCTATGTTCAGTCTGCAACAAGTCATTGTAACGCATACCGTGGAATAGACCGGTCCAACATAAAAATATGAAGACACTGGCAAAGTGCCAACCACCAAATTCACTCCACTCAGTACTGATCTCGGTCAAGCGAATAAAAGCTTCAATTCTAAATAAAGTCCATAGCAGCGACGCTATCAGTACCATTAAGAACCCCACAGCAGCACGATAAATAAAAGGTCTATGCCAAATGCGCATAAAACCTACATCTAAAAATAGAGTAAATACCAACCCTAATAATGCCTGCAAAATAATATGCACGATGTGGGTCCAATCGTAGGGTCCATACCACAAGGTCAAACAAAAAAAACTGACAGTACTGACAAATGCCCAAAATCCTAAGTGTAATAAGTTAAATTGAAAAACGCTATAACGGCCAATTATAGTGGGTGGGCGTTCAAAAAAGGGTGTCACACGGTTTTCCTATTATGCCAACTGCATTGACATTAACTTTGGATTGGAGTTTACACTCAGTATATGTTGCTCGTCATCAGTTCGGTCCGTACTATCGCTAATCAATACCGCTCTATCGCAATTAATGATCTTTTTAAGAGTAATAGTCTAGCGTGACACGCTCTGAGTGAATAGTCTTTATCAATAAACCACATTATAGGCAGCAAGAATGAAAACAAACCAGCCTCATACAATTTTCTATGTATTTTATGTATCCATCATTGTGGCCCTAGGTGGCTTCTTGATGGGTTTTGATGCATCAGTGATATCAGGTGTTGTTAAATTTATCGAACCGGAGTTTAACTTATCTAAAATTGAATTGGGATGGGCTGTAGCTTCGTTATCACTCACCGCTACGTTAGCAATGGTAACAGCGGGCCCTCTAAGTGATAGATTTGGTAGAAAGCCAGTACTTAAGTGTGCAGCAGCGTTGTTTTTTTTATCAGCCGTAGCGTCAGCCCTAGCACCTAATTTTCTCACATTAGTGATTGCTCGAATGGTGGGTGGTTTAGGTGTAGGTGCAGCTTTGATTATTGCCCCTATGTATATTGCAGAAATTGGCCCTGCCAAATATCGAGGCCGTATGGTGTCTCTTAATCAGCTCAATATAGTGCTAGGAATTTCGGTCGCCTTTTTTACTAATTTTTTAATATTAAAGTCCGCTGAGATAGACAGCGATTGGGTACAAACATTGGGGCTTGAAAAATGGAACTGGCGCTGGATGCTCGGTATTGAGGCTATTCCAGCATTGTTGTACTTCCTTTGTCTATCGATAGTACCTGAGAGTCCTCGTTGGTTGATGATGAAAGGTCGTAGCAACGAAGCGTTACTAATCCTCAAAAAAGCCCTGGGCGAACAGGCGGCAGATAAAGAAGTGTCACAAATAAGTTTGAGCATTGACCAAGAAAAAAATAAAACTAAAGGCTCGTTTTTAGAGTTGCTGAAACCTTCTATGCGCTTGGTCATGATAGTCGGTATTTCTATCGCTATTTTGCAGCAAATCACTGGGATCAATGCGGTCTTCTTTTATGCTCCTATGATATTTGAACAAACAGGTTTAGGCACTGACGCTGCGTTTATGCAGGCTATTTTAGTAGGCTTAACCAATGTTGTGTTTACCTTAGTCGCTATTGCGTTGATAGATAAATTAGGGCGTAAATCTTTGCTGGTAATGGGGGTATCTGGCATTATTGTGTGTATGTTTAGCTTGGCTTATCAGTTCAATGCGGCTACGTATACATTAACGGCTCAAGCGATCAGTGCCTTACCGGCAGGAATAGATATGGCCGCTTTACAGCCTATTTTAGGGACTACTTTTAATAGCGATCTAGCTTTCAAGTCAGCTATAAGCGAATTATTAGGTGTTGGAGTAGCAGGCCAGTTTGAGTCAAGTTTAGTGTCTGCCGCTATTGAGATGAACGGCACTATGATATTACTGAGCATATTAGGCTTTGTAGCTTGTTTTGCAGTATCCCTAGGACCTGTTATGTGGGTTTTGTTTTCAGAATTATTTCCCAACAGAATTAGGGGTATCGCTATTTCATTTGTAGGATTAATTAACTCCGCAGTTAGCTTTTTAGTACAGTTAGTTTTTCCATGGGAACTGGCTAATTTAGGAGCAACGTTGACCTTTGCGACTTATGGCGGTTTTGCTCTAGTGGGGTTAGTTATAATACTGAAATATGTGCCTGAAACCAAAGGCAAAACGCTAGAAGAGTTAGAGACGTTATTAGTTAAAAACTAAAGCTAGAGGTAAAGTCAAAAGCTAAAAAGACAAGGGTACTGAGCTGGC
>Ga0222645_100185_pt1 | contig 36802 bp, 63 predicted proteins | sample AntAcemetagen292_FD_179881 | JGI IMG/M metagenome (GOLD analysis project Ga0222645, IMG submission 179881) | Saline water microbial communities from Ace Lake, Antarctica - #292 | ecosystem: Environmental > Aquatic > Non-marine Saline and Alkaline > Saline | place: Antarctica: Ace Lake | collected...
TCGGTCGGCTCTTTGGCCCATCGCTCATAGACGAACCGAAAACCCTCTGGCGTCGTATAAGCCGACACGCGATTAAACGGGCGCTTGATGCCTTCGGGCTTTTGCCGGTTCCGCGCGATGATCTGGTTCCAAGCCTTTCGCGCTTGCTCCGTCTTGAGCGTATCTAGCTCGTCAACGTGCGCGCGATAGGTTTCGTACCCAACAATTCTTTCGGGATTGTCCATTGTGCGCAGGACAAAGTCCCCAAACCGTGGCCAACTGGTGTAGATGATGTTTTCGGATTTGTTCCATTTGTGCGGCACCCCGATGCGTTCAAGCCTGGCGCAAATACGTGGCGCGGTGATCAGGCGAACAAGGTCGTAGGTGGGCGCATACATGCCAATCAACGCCGTTGCGCTGTGTGCCGCGTCCCCGATTGCTGACCAGACCATAACCTCAGACTTGCCAGCGCCAAAGCCCGCAACAAACGCAGGGTGCTTCGCTTCCGACAACAGAAACCGTTCTTGCGGTTCAGTCAGGCTCAGTTGGATCAGGTTTCGCGCGGTCAATTTGCCACCCATCAAAATGATGCACATCAACTGCGCCTGTGCTTTCGACCACATCCTTCTGGCCAAGGTGCTGCTTGCCAAGCCAAATAAGGATCGACGGCACGCCCTTTTCAGCGGCCTTCCACTGATTTCTGCGCAGCGATGCCTTGCCGTGGCTCATATTCTTTTTAATAAGGTCGGAGAAAGAAGTGCCGTTGTGCTTTTTAAGCGCAAAGTTCAGCGTTTTGTCGGTCACCTCAAAGATGTCGCAGATTTCGTCCTGCGTGCATTGAATCCGCGCCATGCCTTCAATGGTCTTAAACTGTTCGTCGCTCAAAGTGAAAGGCGGTCGGCCTGTAGGTTTTTTGGTCATCGGCTTCCCGCCCTTTCGTTAGGGCGTCCCGCCCGTTGTAGAATTTGGAGCGTGTGGATCGGTGCTGCCCCGTCGCCCTGCTGACTGGTCGTCAGTGGTCGCCTGCTTCACACGCTTAGGGTATGGCTTAGATAGTGGCGCAATCTGCGCCCGCATGGCGTCGTCTAGTGGCATTAGGTAGCGGTGTTTTCCCGGGACTTCAACAACGGTTGCGTTAATGTCAATTTTCCGCGCGCCATGAATGTTTTGCACCAATCCTTTTGCGCCTATTGATCTTGGATGTGTCAATTTTCCCAAAATCATATAAAACTTTGCAGCGCTGCCTTGCCCATTGTAAACCCAATTGCCAGCTTGATAGATGCCGCCATGATGCCCTTGTGATTGATCGGCAAACGATACGATCATCCGCAGATTAGAATTTGCCTTATGCAAAAAATTCATTGCCAATGATGCGATTCGCGAAACCGCATTTTCATGCTTGGTCAATGCGATTCGAACCAATTCGACACATTCATCTTGACCCAAGCTATACGGCATTCCAAGATTTGGCGTTGCACCGCGACCAAATATCACAACGCCAATAAATTTACCTTTTTCCCATGCGCCGACTTTGACCAATTTCCCCACAGGCAAGCATTTGCTATAATGCCAGTTGACGCAGGCATACTTCGCCGCCGCATGTGTCGCCCAGTCTATGCGCAAATCAGCCTTGCCCATGTTCTCGCAAATCCCATTCTGCTGCGCAATGCGGGCATGTCACCATTTTCGGCGCAAGTTCGTCTAGCTTGCCTTGATCGTCTTCAGTGCCGGGCGCAAAATCTGGTTCGTCAAACAAACGAGCCATTTCGTCAACATCAAATCCCGTCAGTGACAGGTCAAAGTCCAACGCGTCCAGTTCGCCCAACTCAACCTTGAGCATCGCGTCGTCCCAGCCTGCGTTTAGCGCCAGTTTGTTGTCTGCAATCACATAGGCTTTCTTCTGCGCGTCGGTCCAGCCATCGGCGACCATGCACGGCACGTCTTTGATGCCCAGCTTTTGCGCGGCCAAGATCCGGCCGTGGCCTGCAATCAATCCGCCATCGGCTTCGATCAGAACCGGCACTGTCCAGCCCCATTCTTTGATGCTGGCTGCGATCTGCGACACTTGCTCGGCGCTGTGCGTCCGGCTGTTGCGCGCATATGGGATCAAGTCAGCAACCTTGCGGCGTTCGACTTTATCCGCTGGCCATTTCTGATCTGCCATCAGGCGTCCCGCCTTTGCTATCGTTAAGGCATCCTGCCCATAGAAAGACCCGCCTTGTTTATGGGCAGAACTTTGGTCTTGTAGATGCGCGAAACCGATTGCGGGATTTGAACCCGCGACCTTCCGTCCCTCGTCGGGCTGCGGCTGCTCTCATCCTCTGAGCTAAACCGGAGTCGCGCCTCATGATGTGTGATTATGCGACTTCCAATAATGGCTGCAACCCTGATACAAGGCCAATCACACAACAACAAACTCAACTAGTAACCCGCCAGGGGGCGCATCGTTAAGGCATCCCGCCCGTTGGTTGGCATAATAGCTTGCGCACGGTGCCTGCCTGCGAATTAACGCGACACCGTGACAATTGCGGCTGGGTAATCCCTGCCCGCGAATGCGGCGATGATACCACAAGCGGACAGGGTGCGCAAGCGGGTCATAACGCTCTAGTAATCTCCACTCTAACGACGTCGCAGCGGCGGCGAAAAATTGGTGTGAAATCAAAGGATGAAACCGACACACCCAGCCCATTTTTGAAAGCTCCTCGTATTGATTTGTTCAGTTCGTAAACCGCGCGATTGATTTCGTCTGCATGCTCTTGGTCTGTCATTCTGTGATTCCTTGTTTTGCCTTCGGTCGCCCCAATGGCAAGTCCTTAGCGGCTGCGGCGGCTACGTCAGCGGCGTATGCCTCGACCTGGGCGGCTACCTTTGCAGCGTATGCCACTGGAACCCACCCCGTAGGCAGCGCCTTAAACCCTGCGGCCTCTAGCCGGCGCTTGCGGCGGTTGCGCTCGGCGGCGGTCATGTCGTTGCCGTGGCGCGGTATGCGGAAATTGCCCAATAAAGATTCTTCACTTCTACATCGCAGGCATTGTAAAAGTTTTCGTCAGTCAGATCGTCCGCCACCTCGGCCATCGCATCCGCCGCCTGCACTCGCTTGCGCAGCCGTTTAATCTCGGCCTGCGCGGCTTCTAGGGCGTCGGCGGCGTTGTGCATGTCGATTAGAACCCTCCCCGTCGTGTAGCCGGGTGAAGTCCTTGGGTGGGGCGCAATCGACGGCTCGTCACCCCATGAGGCAAGGTATTTATCATAGGCGACACGAGCGATGTTCTGCGCGTCTGGCTGGGCGGCATCCGGCATGTCCCGTTCGTGCTCCATTGGGCTGCGGCGGCTGTTTGGTATGTCAGTCATGCGCTTGTCTCCTATGTTTCGTTCGGCAGCGGTCATTCGATTGCATCCTGCGCAAGGGCGGCGCGGGCTGGCTGTGTCGTGAAGCTGTCTGGGGTGTAGTCCCCATCGCAAACAGCATCCATCAAGACCATCAGTTCCGCCAACGCCTCCCGCAGCTTGGAACTCTCGGACAGTGCGGCGTCGTAAAGATCGGCGCGGACGTATTCGGTGCCTGTCTCATCATGGCCGCAGTAGCTGTCAGGGTGCGAAACCTCTATTTCGTCAATCCAACTTGGTTCATTGTTCACGGTTTCTATCGGCATCGCCCAAATCCGTTCCGGCGCGTCTGTCTGTGCATCCGGCATGTCCCGCTCATGTTCCATAGGACTGCGGCGGCTGTTTGGAATGTCAGTCATTGGCTTGTCTCCTGTGTTTCGCTCGGCGGCGGTCATGCTGCCTCCTTTTCTGCGCGCGCCTTGCGGATGCGGTTCATCATGCGCTTGTATTCCATGATGCGCTTTGCAGACTCAATAACAGTCAACGTGTAGTCCGTCGCTCCTGGAGTTTTGTCCTTGATTATGACCATGTTTACTGCGTTGTCAGTGTAGAATGTTGAGCCTGAGTGAAAAGATGCGATAAGATTTTGCGCTGCGGTCATTGTCATTCTCCGGTGTGTGCTTCGTTGCTATGCCTTCTTATAGCGTGACGCGACACAGGCCGCAAGCATAATCGACATGCAAAACGAATTAATCTGCGCCCTCTACGTCAAACGCGTCGAACACGACCGGCATTCCCCGATCCGTCCTTGCCGCAACCCGGTTAGCATCAACCATCCGATCGAACGTAACCAGCATATCCTTGAGCGGCCCGCTAATCGCCCGCAGGCGCTGCCCCTCGTTGTATTGCGTGACTTCATCGCGGCTAGCGCTGTTGATGCGCTGAGCGGCCCTATATGCGCTGTCAGCGTCATCCATGAACCCTTGCAGGCCAAGAATGCCACCGCCGCCGATCAAATCGCGCTTAGACACGGCCATAATCGTGCTGGACAGGTGCTCAATCTGCGTGGCCGCAAAATAGTTGTGATCGTCTAGGTCCATTACGATGTAATTCGGCAGGGCTGGCACGTCAAACGCGGTCCAATCCCGATCGCCCGAAAGTCGCTTGAACTCCATCCGCTTGCCGCACCACGCGGTTATGCCCATCTGGCGCAGCTCCTCAACAACCCACAACTGCTTGCGGATCCAGTTTACCCCCACAGGCTTGCCTTCTTCCTTTGCGACGGGGGCGTGCGTGTCGCGGCATTGCCCGCCTGAAACGTATCCTAGATATTTCGTCATGCTTTGCCTTTCTTGTTCCATGGCGTCCAAGGCGTCCACGCGACGTCTACTGCGTCCAGCACCCCAAGCGCTATGGCCGCTTGTCGCAATGCCAGCGGCGTATGTTCCCGGCATAGCGCGGCGTTGGCGATCAACAGCGGGATGTCGGCGGGCTTGCCTTGCAGCGCGGCAATGGTGGCGCGGCGTGTGTCAGTCATTCCCTGCATCCCCTGTTGCGTTGATTGCCTTGCGCAGCGCCGTTGCCGCTTGCGTGTATCCCGGCCAGGCGCTCTTGCGCTCATACAATGCGACACGGCGTTCTGCGTCATGCGCGGGGAAAGTATCAATCCACAATCCATCTAAGGTGATGTTTCCGCCATTGGCCGTGGCTGTGAAGGCGGTCATGCGCGCACCGCGTTTTTGCTTGGCGCGGAAAGGCTGACTTTGACCTTGGTAGCCGTGACCATCGCAATCGCATCTTTTATTGTGTATTTGGATTTGCGCAGCGTATTTACGTCTGCAATTTGCAATTTAGTTAGGCCAGCCATGGGGTCAACTGGCGCAACAGCGACTGGCCTGACGTCTCTCAAACGCGGCGGGGAACCTACTCTGATTGCCGCGCTGGCTAACGCTGTTCTGCCAACGCCCAAAACTGCTGCGATTTGATTTCTAGTCATCGGGCCATCCCACAGCGCTTGCACCTCTGGCGTCCATTCCACGGCTAAACGGTGCGGACGCGGGCGATCGACGGCAGGTCGTAGGCCAAGGCGATCCTGCCGGTATCGCACGCCGGAAATTGACATGCCAAGAACGGCTCCGATTTCAATTCTTGTTTTACCATCAAGCGTCATCTCCACAATCGTGTTTGTCTCTGTTATGCTCTGCTTCATTATGCAATCTCCCGATCGTCTGCGTTAATAATAAGCGCCTTCGCGGCGTCTACGTCGTCCGGCATACACCACCCTGCGACATGAACGTATCCGGCTTTGACCATCATGCGTTGATGCTGGCGCTTCTGCGCGCGGGTTGTCTTGTCAATCATTGCTGCCCCCCTGTCATATAGGCGACCATGCGCCGTGTTGCTTCAATGTGGCCGTGATCCGGCCCGTATGCTGCTCGCCATGCTTTAGGTTCTCGATGGATCGCAATCTTGCTGGTGTCAAAGTTGCCCTGGTGGCAGCCATCGCAGAGTGGAATGCAATCCGAGTCTGGCGTTTTTCGGGTGCCACCACGATCCATGATGCAGTGGTGCGCCGTGGTCGTGGATAGCTGCGTTAGCCCGTAGGTATCGCAGATGACGCATGGCAACGAACGGACTTGGCCCATGTATGCTAGATCCGCCTGCCCATGCGCGCTTGCCCGCTTTGCCGTGCGCTTTGCAGACACCTGGCGCATTGCCTTTGGCTTGCTTGTAAAGCCGGTGCGTTTCATCGCGCCTTCCTTTCCTTTTGCTCTGACCATGCAATGCCGTGACGGTCGCCGTATTCTTGGATGACCGTTATCAGATCGGCCATATGCTTGACCGATAGCTTGCTTGATTTAAACCCGACAGGAAAAGGCCCGCTGCCGTCTAAACCTTCTGCAAATTGGCACTGGTGGCCCAGCGATTGCATGAATGCACATTTCCAAGTTTCAGGAACCCACTTGCGGCCTTCTGGCTTGGCCCTAGACACGTCAGACAACAAAACCCACATAAGCGCGTTTTGGTCTGCGTTGCGCGTTTCCGCCTTGATTGTTATAATTGCCCTATCCGGTGCCTTGGCGATCATTTCGCATGCTAGGCGGCGCTGGGCGTCACCAATAAGTCGGATTGTATGGCCGCTCATTTTAGCGTTTCCTTGCGCCGGTCCTTAGCTGCGATAACCTCCGGCAAGTTCTTGTAGGTCACGCCGATATTAGCTTCCCAATATCGGCGCAGTTCTTCGGAAGTTTCGCAGGCATAGATGCGGGTTAATACGTAGGCTGTGCCTTTGAGCGTGGTCATTAATACGCCTCCTTAGCCGTCCACGAACGCACAACCGCGTGAGGAATATCCTTGTGATTGCGCGCAGCATAGGCCTCTGCAAACGCAGCCATCGCTGGCTTGTCGTTTGTCGCAATCCAATTGACCAGCGCCCGCATGTCTGCGATTTCGTGATGCTGAACAGTTCGCATCCCCTTAACGGTATCCTTCTGCGCGGCGCTGGCTGCTTTACGTGCTTCCATTGCTGCAGACTGCGCTTGTGCAGCTTCGCGCTGGGCTTCGATGTTCGCCGTGTCAGCCGCCGCCGCCTTCGCGTTGGCTTCGCGTTCAGCGTCTTGTGCCGCCTGCCATGCCGCCTTGCGCGCTGTTTCTTTTTCCGCTGCCAGTTTGGCCTTGAATGGTGCAACCGCAGCGACAAGCGTTCCTTGCAGCAGGTCAGCGTCGTCTGTGTAAACCTTGACTGCGGCAACCTCAGCTTTCCACGCCTTGTGAAGCGGGTCGGTTCGCTCTTTCGCCGCCTTAGTCAGATCGGCGCGGTATGTTTTGAACCCCTTGATAAGTTCATCAACCGCGTTCATCTGCGCTTCGTCCGTAACGCTTTCGCCGTCGGACCAGTTTTGCGCCTCGCTGATTATGTCATCATATTGCGCCGTCACAACTTCGATTGGATCGGGCGGGCTGTTTCCGCCGATCACTGCGCGCGTGTTGTCGGTCATTGCGCCGCCTCGCCATGATTTTTGTGGAAGCCGTATTTCAATTCAGCCGCCGCGCGGACGGTTATCGCTTCTGATTTTTCAATGAAATTTCCGAGGTTCTTACATGATCCTTCAACGCAAATTTGAGCTCGCCACTTTGATGTTTGTTTAATCCAATAAACGCCAGTAACACCGCTAGTGTTATTCAAAGACATTGGTAAGTTCTTATGGTTTTCTTGGTTCGTGACTTCGCGCAAGTTCTCAATTCGATTATCTTTTTTGTCGTGGTTTATGTGGTCTATTTGGTCGGTCGGCCATTTATCGTAAGCAATTGCCCAAATAACGCGATGGGCGAAGTAGTGTTTACAAAAAATTCTACCACACAAATAATTTTTCGAACTGTCTGAGGTTAACGCTTCATTACCAGCGTGCCTATTATTCCAAGCGAAAGCGTTATGATCGGCGGCCTGTTTGCCGTCCGTAAAAAACGCCACGTCGCGCTTGCGCCAAAACAGCTTGCCAGTTTTTGGTTCATACCGCAACAGCTTGTGCAACGTATCAATTGTTGGTAAATCTGGTTTTATCATAGTGCAAATGTCCTTGCATATTGATTGGGCGGCTTGAGTGTTTCAGCACTTTCCGCCCATTTTTTTAACGCGCTATAGGCATATTGTCAAAATACTTTTCAATCATTCTGCGCGATCGCTTTGGAATTTCAATTTTGCATCGTCTTTGGCGTCGATCACGGGTTGAACGTGCTGCAATTCTTTCGGGATATTCTTCCATATTCTAATTAAATCATCCATGTCATCTGCGCCAAACAGCATATCCTTTGCTTCTGATACGGCTTGATCAGATGGGCCTTTAGGTGCTTGCTGCGCCTTCGGTAGTGCCTTGGCCGCGTCGTTGCCGTCGTCATCCTCTGGCGCAATGCCTGACATGCTCATAAGCCCATATCGGCGCGCGTATGTAACTGCCGAGCCATAACCCTGCATGTCGTTTTTCTGCACGATCAGCGGAACTCTGCATTTCAGGACTTCGCCGCTAGGGCCGTGAATTAGCATGGTCTCAACGTATCGGCCCGTTTCATCTTCGCCCGTTGGCTGAATGACAGCAATGCCAGACTCGTTTAGCGCGGGCAAGCATGCCTCAGTAACGCTGGCGAGGTCTGCATATTTGCTTTTGAAATGCGGGTTGTTTGCAGACTTTAAAGCCTTGCCCATCTTTGCCTGCGCAGATGCTAGGGCTGTGGCGATGTTGCCAAACACTTGCGCCTTTGCTTTGTTTTCTGTTATGCTGTTGTCAGTCATTGCGGTTCTCCCACCGTTCATGATTAGGGCCGGGACTGTGGATTTGACGATCCTGCCCGGCCCCTTCTTTGTCGCATACGTCAGCTAGATATGCAATAGATTAAAATGGCAAATCGTCGAGGTCCGCGCTATCTTGGCGTGTGCTGCTGTTGCCACTAGACGATTGCCCGCCGCCATTGCCTTGATCGTACCCGCCGCCAGACCCGCCGCCGTTGTCAGGCTTGCCGCCCATCAAGGTTACGTCCTGAACGTTCAGTTCAAGATAAGTCTTGCCGTCGTGTTCCCGGGTCTGCAATTCGCCAGAAACGCAAACCTTGCTGCCCTTTGTCAGGTATTGCGCCAGGGTCTCGCCGCGCTTGCCCCACATCGAACATCCGATCCACTGCGTCTTTTTTCCATCCTTGCCGCGCTGTTCAACTGCGACGTTAAAACCGGTCACGGTTGTCTGCCCTGCGTTGCGCACCACGGCGTCTGCGCCGATGTTGCCTGCGATTACTGCGTTAAGCATGTTTAATTTCCTCCTGCGATTGCGGTTTTGGTTTCGATGATTATCTTGCCCTTGTGGCTTTTCACCTTGAGCAGCGCCGGGGCCTTCATGTGCGAAGTGTCAGCGTCAGGTTCAAAAACCAGCCCGGCCTTGACGAGCATCTGCATCATGGTCCGCATAGGTTCGCCTTGGTCAAAGTCGCCTTGAGTGAGCAGGTCTGCGCCGCATTTCGGGCATGGCTTGCCGATAAGGTGCGCCCCATAATCCGGCTCGTTGCCCTCGTAATCGCACCAGTCAGCATCGCATTTCAAATATTCCACGATTAGTTTCCCCCTGCAATTGCGATTTCATACATGTCCAGCAACGCATCAGCCTCTACCACAGCGTCCCGGTCCTTCTTGCGGCGGGCAATTACTGCGTTAAACGTTGGCAGGTCGTAGCCAAACGATTTGACCTCTACGTTCAGTTCCTTAATGTCGTCAGCTGCGTCGGTTTTAACTAATTCCAGCCGCTCCCTTCGTTCCACATATGCGGTCAGTTGTGCATTGTCGGTCATTCTTTGCATCCTAATTTTGGCATTGCTATTTTGCTGTCTAGTTGCTGCGAGACCTTTGCCACTCCATTGCTTGCTTTCTTGACCAGTTCGTCAAAAAAGTGCATGTCTTTTTTGTAAATCCATCCCGAAGCATGACAGAAGCCTTGTGACTCTAGCGCGCGCTTTTTCTTTTTGCGGTCACTCATAACCAGTCACCCGAAGCTCGCTGGCCATGTGCAGCCTTTTAACTGGCTGCCCAACAATAAACTTTTCCCAAGCACCAATGACAAAAAGTTGCCGCTCAATTGGTAGCATGTGCCGGCCTGAAGCGGCGTCACGAAAAAAACGCTCTCGCAAGGCATGTGCCGGGCATCCATCAAAGCTGGGAACTCCTGTCTTGATGACATTGGCAAATGAAAGCGCTCTCCATTTATATCCGTTGCGTGTCGCGATATAAAGCAAAGCACCAACCATAACCCGCAGCTTTGGAACAACTATGCTAAAACTTTCGCGGCTGGCTTCTACGATTCCCGGCGATAATTCAATAAATTCAAAAAGCTCTTGCGCTGAAGCGTGTGTTCTTTTCGCCGTTCCCGGCTTTAAAGTCATAAGAATCCGAGCAATTGCGGCTAAATTTCCGGCGCTTTTATATCCGTAGAATGTCAAAACGTCTGACTGAGTGCGGCTTGAACCCATATCAATCGTTTTAGTGCTTTCAGGTGCCACGCCACTAACAACGATTGACGAAAACGAAACGCCCGCTTTCATGCCTGCTGTTAGTCGATGATGACCGTCAATTAGAACGCCGTTTACATCAAATATAATGCTTTCGCCGTTCTGCATCCACTTGTCGGACGCCATGTCGCGAGCGTAAGCCATGACCTTGGTTTGCTTTAGGTTACGGTTGCCGATGCTGCTGGCAAGCATGCCTTTGGCACGCTCTGGTGTGATGGTTTGGATTGATGTTGTAATCATTGCAAATCTCCCTTTGCTATGCCACTTGTTCCATACATTGCCGCGCGGGGCAAGATCTTATTTCAAATATTTTATATCATTTTCCCCCGCCGATCTGCGCCAGCGTCTCGTGCTTGCCGTAAGACATGCCCGCCTCGTTAAAATCTAGCTTAACGGAACCCTTGCCGAACCCGTAAAGCTGGCTGTCACGCACCTTCCATGTCGTCAGGCGGACGAACTCTGAACCGTCGTCGCTGGTCTCTTGGTGAACTGAAAACCCTAAGCTGGGCTTGTTCGAAAATGCTGCGCTGTCTGCGATGTCGTAACCGGTAGGGCTGCGCGGCTTGCCGTCGGTCATCATCTTTCTCGGGTGAGCGATCAAACAAATATGCGTGTCGTACTGTTCAGCCCAGACGCGGATCTGCTGCAAGGCAAAGTTGATGTAGTTTGTCAGGCTTTCCCCAGGTGCAGGTAAATGCTCAATCTCGTTCCAAGGATCGACCACGATAAACTTGCAACCGTCGCGCACCGCCAGCGTGTAAATCATATCGCGGAGCCAACCTAAGTTGTGGCCCTCTGGGATGTCGTCAAAGGTCCGATGCACAACCCTAAAATTTGCGTCTAGGGCGCGTGCAACTTGTTTCTGTTCAGCTTCGTGCAAATCGTCCCAAGCCCGAGCAGTTCGCAGGCGGCATAAGTGATCTCGCGTGCGGTATGGGTGGGTTTCAAACGACAGAAACCCGACCTTGATGTCTTCATTCACGGCCAAATGATAAGCGGCAAACGTCGTTATCGTGGATTTACCAGACCCCGGCGTTCCTGTGCCAACCGACATAGCCCCGACCTCAAACGCTAAAACATAATCTAATTCTGGAACGCCAGTCCGCAAAACGCGGCGCGTTGGCAGCGGGGGCATGTCAGAAATACCCGTGATGTATCCGCCCGTCGGGTCAATCAACTTGGCTTCGGACATGCAGCGGCATATCTCGCTTTCACCGAGCTTAACCAGCACGTCGTTTGCGTCCTTGCACCCGTCCGGCCAAGTGACATATCTGACTTCGTGGCCTTTTAGGATGTTCGCCACAGCGCGTGGCAGGCCCCTTCCAGCGCTGTCAGCATCTCCGGCCACTATGACTGCGGACGAACGGCGCAACGCCTCTTCTGCACCCAGCAGACAAGCGCGCTTGTCGCCCTTTTCATCCCATCCGTCAGGCACCGACACGACGCGGCCAAATCCGGCCTGCATGATTGAAAGGCAATCAATCTCGCCTTCGGTAATTATAACCGGGCCGTCGCCTGATTTTAAACAGTCCTCGTTGTAAAGGCCGCGCGACACGTCTTTAGTTGACCGGAAATCCTTGCCTTCAACCGTCCGCCATTTAGCGGCGTAAGGCTTGCCGTTGCGCAGATACGGAAACACGACCGCCGCTCCCTGCATCCCGGGGTGATCCTTGCGAACTACCCCCATCCCGTCTGTCAAAGCAGGCACGAGGCCCCGGACCTGTTCGAGCCACTGGCTTGCATCCATCGTCATCGTAAAATCTCCCGCCCATAAATGCGCAGTGCCAGCAGCACCACTGAATCCCATCTGCTTTGAACGTCACCGACAAGCAACGATCTTTTTTGTTTTTGCGGGTGTGGCTGCACTGCGGGCAAGTTGCTCGCTGCGTCCCACTGAATTGCCGAACCGTGATTCCAGCATCGTGCAAAATTTCGTAGCTCGTCGGCATGACCTGCCCCCATGAATTTACCGCCCATCATCCACGCTCCGGGATGAAGCCAAACGCACCCGCAAACTGTCCGCCGGGTTTTGGCTTTTGCTGTTGGTCGCCTGGCTTAGGCGGGTAAACTGTTTTCCACCCGTTTTGGATTGCAGTTTCAACCGCGTCTTTCGGGCTTTCCATGCTGCCCAGCTTCTTTGCAAAAAGCGTTATCGCGTGTTCAGTCATCGCCGATTTCAGGGCCTTGCGGTGCGCCAGCCATTGCCCAGATAATTCATCGCCAAGAACACAATCCAAAGCGCATCGCGCGCTATCTTTATATTCTATTCTATTCTCTTCTATTCTGCTTGAAGCATTAGCTTGAGGCGGCTTGTTTCTTTGCAGTGACTTAGCAGCGTTTTCAGCTCGTGTTCGTCCACCACTCGCACCCCTTTCGGATGCTGAAACACTCGCGAACCCACGCTGAACCAACTCCGAACGCGCTCTGAAATTCCAAATCTGACCATTCTCAACTGTGATCTTTTTGGCATCTAAAAGTGCAGCAACAAGCGATCTTGCCTTGCGCGTTGAACACCTAAACAGGCCCGCCAAAACTCGGTCTATGTTTGGAACAGGGGCGTCGTGTTTGTGGATTGCGTTTACAATTCTAAGGTATGCGGCCTCTTGCTCTAGGGTCAGATTGGCAGTGCCAAAGTCCCATGCCGCGGGGTCCATCTTGTAAAAGCTGCTCACTTTATGACCTCGCCATCGGCAATGCGACGGGCAATATCAGCCGCCAGATCGCCAATGGATTTCCACGGCGTCGGTGCGTTTGTAATTGGTGATTTGTATGTCATCTTCGGCCTCCTGTTTGGGCCAAGCCTCTTGCGCATATAGTTGGGCAATGATATAAAGGCTTAGCATGTTTGAACGCTTGCACGATACCCCGCCTCTCCGGCAAAAGCAAGGCCCGCTAGATCACTCTGGCGGGCCTTTGTTATGCGTAGGCGCGCTGCCATTCTCTCTGACTATTGAACTTGCCGCGATGTTCTACGCCATCCCAGACCATGCGCCACGCGCCCCACGTTGCCATTTTGCGCGGGTTTGGCATGACTGGAATGCGGGATCGGTCAACTGACACGAGGTCGCACAGTTCAGCCGTGCCTGAGAATATTCGACCAGAACCATCACGCAATACCGCGCACCCGTGGCTCATGATCTGGCGCACGTGATCGGATGACACCTCTTTTTTACGCGCCCTAATGCGAAGCAGGCCCGAATGGATGAACGCATGGCAAGCATGGCAAAGCGGCACAATCTCGATCAGCGTTGCAGCGCCCTTGGCATAGTCAATCCTGAATATCTCGTGAGCCTCTAGCCACGCATGGAACAGCGCATCACGCTTGTGAACCCCGCACGCCGCGCAATGGAAGTCTGTGGACGCATATACCGCGCACCGTTTTTCGTCCCATGCGGCTTTTCCCATGATTGTTCTAGGGTTTAATCCATGAAGCGGCTTTGGAATGTTCGGCGCTGATAATAGATTCGGCCTAAAATTTTGTGTCATATTGGCCTCCCAACCATTTGTTATGCGGTGCCGTGTCTTACAGCCGTGGCGAATGCAACAGCCTCGTCGTTGTCGCGGATTACAATGGCATGGCCTGGCCAGTCCCGAAAGAACTCAACCTGTTTAGGCCGCATAGGTGCCTTGGGGCCGTCCTTAACTTCGACAAGGTATGTCCTGCCGCCGTAGCCGACAACAGCGTCTAGCGGCAGGTCTAGGGGGTATACGCTCAGGCCGTGCGCCCGCAGGATTGCAAACACGCTTGCCTCGTTGGCATCGCGCTTGGCCTTCATTGGGGGGCGTCTCATGCCCCGCCCCCGATCACGTCGAACACGTCTGCTGCGGTATCCGCCGGCGGGACTTGGTACGTTGTCATTTGATCAGATCGCCAGGCAATGCCGTCTAGCGTGCGGTCGTTGCGGCTGACAACCGACACAGTGGCCGCGCGGCTGCGGGCAACTGGCGCAGGCGGGATTGCGAACGGGGCGGGGCGTAGAGTTGCGGGGGTCATAGCGTTGTTTCCTTGTGTCGGCCTTGCGCGCTGCGAAGTAGTTCGCCGTCCACGCGCCCCGCAAGAAACGATTCGCGGACGAAATCCGGATCCATGCCCGCAAGATTGCAGACGGTGTGGAAGTCTTTACCGGTTTTAGTCATCCATTTGATAGACGCTTTTTTGGCTCGAGAGTTTTCGAGTGTGTCGCCGGTAAACGTGGCGTCGATCATTGCTTGCATCAGAACGTGCTGCCATAGTTTGTTTTCCGGGGTCATTGCGGCTCCTTTAGCGCATAGCGCTTTGCCAGTTTCTCGATGGCTTCCCGCACGATTGCGGAAATGTCCTTGTCTGTAGCCTCGGCAAGGCGGCGCGCCTGCTCGTGCTGCTCGGGTGTGACCCGTACTTGAATATATGATGTTTTTCTCATGTCGTCACATTGTCATAACATTTGTATTGACGCAAGCGCTTTGACGTGCAAATGTCAGGACAGAACAAATTAACCGGAGAGAGCCAATGAACCGCAAAGAATACAACGCCGAAGTTTACGCCGCTGTCATAGATGGCGCTTTATGTATCATGGGCTGCATCGTTGTGTTTGCGCTTGCCATAGCCGCCGCCGTGGTGCTGCTATGACCGATAAGATTGAACTTCTGCCATGCCCGTTCTGCGGTGGTGATGCGGCAATACGAGATGATAAGTATGGTCTGGAAGGGGTTTTTTACGGGTGCAATACGTTGGGATGTGATGGTAGCTCCCTATGGGAGGCCAGTGGTGCAGAAGCTATAGCCGCATGGAATACCCGGGCCGATAGCGCCGAGGTCATCTCCCTGCGCGCCGAAGTTGCTAAATGCCACGCCAATATCAACCTTAAAGCCGACTTCATCGACGCAACGATAAATCAGGCTGCTGCAGATAATGAACGGATCGACGCCCTGCAGGAAGCGGCGGATTCGATGGCGGAACTGATTGAGCCATATGTTGGCTGCGTCGTCGCAACCGAAGGCGGGAACTCATACGCACTTTGCGCCGCCCTAGCCGCATACCGCGCCACAGGTGCCGCATGAACGCCCGCAGCGCCCCGCTAGGCCCGCCCGACGTTGAGGCGTGGTGGGAAAACCGGCATCACAGCGTTGCTGATATGTTTGGCGATGCGCCCATAGAAACGCAGGCGCAGCTTGATAGCCGCCTTTCCGCAATGCAACGCACCCCCGGCGATGACTGGTGGCTGAAAGGCTGGGCTAACCCGCTGGAATACGGCCGCAACGGGCGCGGCTGGGGCGATTAATTTAACAATGGAGTATGACAAAATGCAACACGCACTACAAACCGACTTAAACCACGAACTAAACGCCCGCATTGAGGAATGGATTGCCGACAACCCCGATGCGACGGTGGCCACGGTTGAATACGCGATTATCGACGCTGGCAATGACTTTGCCGCCCGTGTGTCGATCGCCCGCGATGAGGCTGACGAACTCGGAGACTGGCTGTTTGAACAACATCGCGACCAGAAGTTGACGACATGAACTTGTTTCCGCCGGGATATGAAAGACACCAGCGCACCGCGCCTGATGAACTTGCCCGCTTTGCTGAGTTGCGCACGGGCAAAATGGCAGATCCTACCCCGCCGCCTGTGTCGCTCGGCAGGGCGTTACTGACATACGCCTGCGCCGCCGCTATTGTGCTGGCAATCATTGCGCTGATTGACCTCGCCGCACGCCACTAGCACAATCGGCCGCAGCACAAACTAAAAACCCCGCCGCCCAGTTAAGGACGACGGGGCATTTTTGGGCCTGCGGTAAGCAAGGTTTATTGTCGGAGTGCGGCGGCGTCAAAAGTGGCGATAAGTATTCGCCCGGTGCGGCGCATGTCCGACACGTTTTCACTGCCAAGGCTGGCCGCGTGTTTTGTCATCAGCGGTTCAAGAACCGTTGTCATCGCGCTGTCGTTTGCCACGACTCCGCAAGAACTCAAGATCGCCGCTGCCGTCAGGATTGCCAGTGTCCGCATTGGTCGCCCTTTCAATGGTATCTGCGCGGGATTGCGCCTCTTTGGCTGTCTTGCTGGATCTGCCGGTTATATACGCCGCAAAGATGCCCAGCAAAGACACAACGCAGCCGACGATAAAGGCGGTCACGTTGCGCCTCCGCGCAGCTTCGCATAGCGGGACGACGCGAACGCAATGCCAGCCGCCGCCAAGCCGCCGATCACGTCAATCAAGGTATCAACGTTGAGCGTTATTACGTGGGACGCGGGGTCATAGGTGCCGCCAAGCCATGCCGCGACAGGCACGGCGGCGATATAGACGAGCATTCGGATTGCTAAAAACATGGACTATCCTTTCATGTTGCGGGATCGTATTCGTTCAGCAGCAGGCGCAGAGCGGCCACACAGGCGGCAAGTCTTTCCTCAGCCGCTAGTTCCGCCGCGTCAACGGGATGCACGTCAGGGCCGCGCGTCACCGCCGCTGTGGCGTCCATTAGCGCAGCGGCGCGCACGTCAGAAACGCGACGGGTCCAGCCCTTGCTAAATGTTGACCACGTGGACAAGCGGCGAAGAAATGTCATGCGGTCATTGCACAGTTGATTGACGATCCAAGCCGCATCCATCGCGCGAACCTTGGCCAGTGTAATTGGCCCGATCTTGCCGTCGGGTGCAGCACCGACAATTTCTTGCAGATAAGTTGCCGATCGAAACGGCCCGCTGTTGACGGCAAAGTCAAACGCAGCGTGGTCAACACCGTCCGGCAGGTCGTCAGCTTTCACGGCGTCCCAATACTGCGCTTTGTAAACCGCAACCGCCTGTGCTTCGGTCAGCGCCTTTAGGTCTGCAACCGTGGCTTTGGCGTTGATAAAATTCCGGTAGGTGCCGATTGTAATGCCGCGATTAGTTGCCCCGCCGGGGTCGCGCGGATCATTTACATAACCGCCTTCATGGTGTAAGGTGCGGGGAATGCAGATTTCAGCGCGCGTCATGGCTTGCGTCCTCTTTAATGTGATGTAATAAAACCGCCAAGAGCGTTCACAGTGCGCAGGACCAAACAGCGAAACCCAAGCGGACCAGAACAGCGACGAATGGCGGCGCGAGTAGGCGCGGGCGCATAGCGATTGGTCCGCGTCACGAAAGCAAAGGCGATGTATCCTGCGCGATACAGTCGGGCGTGTCATACCCCGATGCGGGCGCGGCTAACCTCGCCTGCATCATGGTCCAGCACGATGCTGACTAATGCACGAGACGCGCTGTAGGCGTGAGAGTATGCGTGAACATCTTTGGGAATGATCGTGCCGACACTTTCAAATGTCATCCCTCCGACCTCTTTTTTAGTGGCATGATGCACATGCCCAGACAACGCCAGCCTGTGACTTGTGCGGCCCCATAGCTCCGGCCACTCAGCTGCGGCGAATGTTACCAGACGTTCAGGTTTGGCCCGGTCGCCGTGGTGCAACAGCACCATGTTCCGGCCAAACTCGTAGCAATAGAACTCGCCCGCGCTGGTGATGACTTCCACCCCCGGCGTGTCGCGGTAGTGTTCGGCCAGTGCCAAGGTGACGGCGTGGTGGGCTGTGATGTCGTGATTGCCCCGGCACCCGCGATAGATCACTAGCGGATACTTGGCCCGCAGCGCGTCGATCGCCCATCGCATAGCGGCAACGGCGCGGCGCAGGATCATGAAATAGCGCGTGTCCGCGTCTAGCTGGTGGCCTGACTGTGGCGTAACGTTGCGCTGGTCGTCAGTGTGCGTAAGATCTCCTAGCTGCGCGAGCACGGCAACACCGGCGGCGGGCGTAACGCTGACCAGCCGACCGAACGTTGCAGAAAACACAACCCCGGCTTTCTTGCTGTCCCAATCAACGCCCGTTTCCTCTTCGTCCGCCAGCATCCCCATGTGCAAGTCAGCGACCGGGAATATTGCGCACAACTCTTTTGCCGCCGCAGGGGCAATGATTGTTGCAGCAGGGGCGCAATCTTCCAGCCCATCCTTGAGCGCTGACACGATGTCGCCCGGGTCGCGTGCATCATCCGGCGCACGCCAATACACGCTGTCGCTGGTGCCGTCTGCGTTCTTGACCTTGCGCCAGCCAGCCTTTGCAATGCCAACGTCTAGGCCGCTGTGCAGGATCGCCTCGCGCTGCCCTTTCGGCGCTTCCTGCCACCTTGCCGCGCGCTCTAGGCGACTGCGCAGGCTCTTGCCGTCAATCCCCAGCGCCCTTGCCGCTGCCCGTTGCGATCCATGTTCTGCCACGGCGTCTATGGCCGCTTGCTGTTCTGCGGTCAGCATGACGTTTCCCCCGCTTTGAGCCGGGAAACAGCCGCGCCGATGATGCCGTATAGCGTCAGCAGGTCAGGGATACGCTCCCCCGCGATCTGCGTTTGGCCAAGGAACAGCGCAAGGCATAGGCTGTGCAGTTGCAACGGGTCGTCTGTCTCAAGTATGCAAATGCCGTCATTGTAAACCGCAAGCCCGCGCGTGTCCGTGGCTTCGTAGTGAATCATCCGTCAACCCCCGGCTTTTTTGCTGCGATGATGTTGCCAGCGTTGCCAGCAGAAACGACGCACGTCTGCCCGCCTGGTGCCGTCATCAGCGCCGTAAATGTACCGCCGGGGCTGAACCAAAGCTCTAGCATGTTGCCGCCCTGATCTAGCCCGACAAACCGCTGTTGTTCTCGGAACTGATTGGCTAGAAACTTTGCCATTTCATCATGTGGCAAGCATGGCGCAATGGCAAATGCCGGGAACCCAAACGCAATAAACGCAACGGAAAGGAATAGTCGCATATCTAAGCACCTTTCATCTTTGCAAACGCGAACGCAATGCCAGCAGAAACAACTATCCAAAACACCCGTTCAACAAATCTTAGAGTTTGCCCGTTGCTACCCGCCTGCGTTTCTATTGCCAGCAGCCGCGCGCCCTGTGCCGATCGGTCTTTGTCGATTGCGTCCAGCCGGTTAAACAAAGTAACCATTCGTTCCTCAACCCGCGCAAGTGCGACAATAGCTTCGCCCATCTGGTCCAGCTTGGCTTCTATGCGCGCGAGTCTAGCATCTTCAGACATTAAAACAGATTTCCGGTGTAAAGTCTCAATGCAATGACGCGTTTGCATTCATCAAAGGTTTTGCCCGTAGAATACAAAGACGATGACAGGACTTTTGCGTATTTGTCCAGCTCGTTTGGTTCGTCGGTGAAGCCCGCTGCGTATGCTGAAGCCTCTGCCTTGAATCTAAACCATGCCGAGAAACGATACAACGCCCCCATCACGCCAACCGAAAGAAACATTGCGTAATAGGAAACAAATGGCGCAAAATTTGCAAGCGCAAAAATAACGGCTGCCGAAAATAGCGTGACCGCCCACCATTGTTTAACGTGGTGTAGCTCATGGGTTAGCATCTTTGCCGGGTAGTCGTGCGGCAGCATCACAACAAACGCTGCCGACTTTCCTGTTGTTCCGCTCGGTCTGCGCTCAAAGATCAAAGCCGGTGGGGAAAAGTTGGACTTCATTCTGGCAATTCCTTTAGTTTGCTTTGGTTGGGGCCAGCATTAGCCAAGCCCCTTGGCATGCGGTCAAGCGCCTATGCGCAGGACCTGCAAGCGTGAATACGCAGCAGATGCGTTTAGGTTTACAGTTGCGCCGCTACCTTGGAACATGAGGATTTGCAAAGTATCGCCTACCTCGCAGAATACAATCTTATCAATAGTCGCATATTCTGAACTCATTAGGTTTGGTCCATAAGTTGTATCTGAACCACCTGCTGAAAAAGATTGGGTAAGTCGCAGTTGGAAAAACGAACCCGTCGTAATAGCTGCTGACCGAACTTGGCACTTAACAAGATAATAACCGCGCTCTTTTACAGTTACAATTCCAGCAGAATATTTTAGGCGTCCAAAGTCGTTTTTATTCTGGGCGGCTGTTGCGCCAAAAGGCACAAGCGTTGCAGTGTTGTTTGGAATTGGCGTGGTGGCGTTTGCTCGGAGAAGCAATCCGGTGGGCAGCCTGCTGCTAAATAGCTTATTGAACGGCAGGCTGTCACAGAACACGTTTTCTTTTGCCGTGTTGTAAAGGTAGCAAGCAAGCTGACCTTGAATGCGAATGTTGCTTACATCACCTTCGGTCGCTGGAACCAAAGAGATAGCGGCCAAGATCGGTGCTGTGCCGTTTACACCATCGTTATATGTGCCGCTTGTGCCGCCGTTCTCAAAATAGCACCCATCAAACGATATTCCTTTGCCTGCTGGGATTTTTACAAACTGCACAACGTAGACACCGCCTGTTTGATCTGTGAAACCATACACATCAGCGGCATTGCCTGGAACGTATATAATATCTTGTACAGAACCGTCAAAAGTGCCTTCAAACGAGGTCCCAGAAAAACTAACGCCAGTAGGAAACGCCACAATCTTTTGCGTTCTGAATGAATAAAGCGTCCCAGCAATAGACCCCCCCAAGAAAGACAGGGCGTTAGCATCATCGACGAGAAGTAGTCCCGTTCCGCATTTACTTGTGATAAAGTTGTCGCAAACGCCGTAGATTGAGCCAGTATTTGTCGTCGCATTACGTGCATACTTTAAAGCAACGCCACGTCCAAACGTGGTCAGGCACTCGGCTTCGACGTTCTTTAGGTGGGTGTGTAGCGCGCCATTTATGCTTATGATTGCACCAAATGCAGCCGTTCCAATTTCATAGATTGAAATGTCTTCAATCCCGTGCATACCGCGCTGTGGGCCTTCAAACGTAACACAATCCTGCCCAACTCCTGCCGTAATAAGCAGGGATGTACCTGCTCGGGTAAGCGGTTCGTTAACATAGAAAACCCTGTGGCTCTGTCCAATACCACGAACTGTTACGCCACTTTTTAAAATGAAGGGGGTGGAAGGGTATGAACCCCCGCCAAACTCAAGAATGCCGCCGCCGTTTGCATCCAGAAAGTTGATGGCGGCTTGGATGTTTGCTCCGTTTGCTGCTTCTGTGGCCGAAACATTAATGTTAAAACTTTCTGCAACCAGTATGCCACCTGTGACAACAACGTACAGCTTTACCCCACCAGAGGTCGTCAAATGCTGATTGGTAGCGCCAGCGGCAGCAACTTCGTAAGAAAAATTTTCCTTGCGAGCAGTTACAACAGAACCAACTGTTACGTTTGTATAATTTAAAGTTGTATCATTAAGAAGGCTTGTTAAGTCCAAAAATGCACTTTCCACAAGTCCGGCGTTTAAATAATTTATAAAAACATTAAGCTCTGGTCCATTTGTTAATGTTAGCCAGTTTAAAAAATCGTTTACGTTTGTGTCAAAGGCGTCATTGGCCTGGCCTTTGGATGGCAAGACATCGGGGTAAAGTGTAACTGTTGGGGTGCTCATAATTCTTCAGCCTCAATTGTTGCTTTGGAAAATCCGACGCCAACAGCCGTTGGGTTTGCGGACGATAAAGTTCCGTAGATTGTAAATTCTGGGTATTGATCGTTTGCAGAAAAGACTGCGCCGATTCCATCAATGTCTTGCACCAACCGCCAGAAAGCATCAGCCTCATAGTTCAAAAGCGTTGTGCTGTAAGAAACCACAGATGATGTCGTTCGTTGAAGTAGTGAGGTTAAGGTGCCTTCGGTTTTTTTGAACGACCGGCTTTTAAGCGTCTTTGATGTTCCTGTACCGACAACGCCAAAACTTGAAACAAGGCCGAATGCAATTGTTCCGACCTTTGCCGTGTCGCCCGTGTTTGTTATTGTGATGTCGATGGAAGCACCTTGCGGTATGTTTACCTGAAAATTAACAAACTTTCGTTCGCGTGACTGCTGGATAAACATCCAGCGCCAAAGTGAACCCTCATAATCGGTTGCGTCCTTAAGCGTTTTTGAAATGTTTGCCGCATCGCCAGTTGTGCTGACCGTTGCAACGATTGAAATCGTGGCCGCTTGCAAGCCAAACATAGCAATCCCGCCAATTCGGGTTAGACTTTCAATAGTGTATGTAATTGATCCCGCGTTAATAGTCTTAGTTTCAACAACGCGAAATTTATCAAAACCAACTTGCCGGTCAAACGCGGCAAACCTATTGGCAGGCCCCGCGTCAAACCAATCCGTTGCCGTGTCGCTTGGCTCTTGGCTTGTGCTTGCCGCGCTAACTTCAAACAGCCGCTCCCCTACCCGCCTTTGCGTTCCAAGCGGGTAGGTGCCAGCAGTCCATGCCGTTTCTAATGCCACGTTTGATGCCGTAATGTTGGCATCAGCAACGACCAGCGGCACAAGTATTTTTAGGGGGCTGCTCATGCTGCGGCATCCAATGTTAGGGCGTTGCTGAAATCAGTATTTTCTGCCGTTTGCCTAGATGAATTAGCGGTTATTTCTGATGTAGACTGTAGCATATCTATGCGCGCATTCAAGGCTTTCAGCTCCGCAAGCATTTCGGCTTGGGATTGCTGCGGGCTGTATTCAATACCGCTTGATGCGCGGGCCAAGCCGCGTCTAAAATCAACACCAGTGGCGAAGTCGTTTTCGTTTATTGAAGAAAACAAGGCCGCTTGCGCTTGTGCCGCAGCTTTTGCAGCCTCTTCCGCAAGTGCATTGGTTTTTTCCTGAGCAATAGATGCGTCTTCAAGGTTAAAGATTTGTTTTAGAATTGCCTTGTTAAGGTCGTTGGTCGCATTCATCTGCGCTTTACGCTGTCGTGCTAGCAGCTCTTCGCCTTTTCCTTGCAATTCCAGAACCCGGTTTTGCAGGTTGTAACGCTCTGAAGAAACCGCAAGCAATTCGTTCAGGCTGGAAATGCCGGGAACAACCGCCGCAAACGCGTCACCCATCTTTGCAAGCTCTGCGGTCACGGCACTCATTTTCTGCTCTTCGGTCAAGCCATTTAGAGAAATCCTGAATCCAAAGGAAAACTTGCTGAAAGCGTCCGCGCCAATCCCCAAGCCAGCCGCAGCGGAAAGAACTGACTTTTGGATGCCGTCGATTGCGTTAGTAAGCGGTGACGCTGCGGCGGCGTCAAGTTGGCTTGTGCTTGTGCTTGTCCTCGACGACAGGCCAAAGAATCTGGACGTTTTGGTCTTGCTGAAACTTTCGACAACGGAGTTCATTCCCTTGACGGTAAGCTGCAAGCCTTGGTCGAGCAATTTTGTAGACTTGCCAAAAAACTTAAACACCCCGACAACAGCCAGCAAAGGCAAAGCAATAGCGCCAGCCGCAGCGGCAAGGCTGCCAAGGCTTCCCGTCACCGCGCCGAGCGTAGCGCCGATCTGACCAACACCAGCGCCAATACCGCCAGACATGAAGGCGCTCGCTGTGCCGGACAGGCTGCCCGCGAACACGCTGCCCAATGAACCAATTCCGGCCAGAGATCCACCAAGGCCGCCTGCGCCGCCTGTGGCCGCAGATGCCGCAGTTCCCATCGCGCTTCCGCCCATGCCCAACGACAGCATAATCTTGTTCTTGATCGCAAACGAAATCATCTGCTTTATCGTGGCAACAAATATATCCTTGATTGACTTTAAGCCGCCAGTAAATCCGTCAACCATGTTGTCCACGGCCTTGCCGATGCCATCTACGATAAAACCCTGCATGGTGTCGGCATAGCTTTGAGTTGCTTTCTCTGCGTCTGTTAGTGCTGGGGTCAGTTTGTCAACACCGCCTGCAGCGCTTTTTGCGCCAGCGGCTAACTTGTCTAGCGCCGCCGCGGTCCCATCGCTTTCGTCGGAAGTTTCGGCAATAGTAATCTTGAGCGCGTTTGCGGCTGCAGTTGCTGCATAGGCCGCAGCTTCAGTTTCCAAAAATGCCTTATTTAGGTTTTGCGTAATTTCCGCAGAAGCGCCCATTAAATTTGTGCCAAAAAGAGAATTTATTCCGTCTGCGACAACATAAGTAAATTCAATAAATTCGTACGCCATGCTTCCAAGCGCGGATATGAAATAAGCCTTCATGTTTAAAGACGCCGCTTTAACCTGCAGCGCTACCATACGAAAAGTGTCGCCAAAACTTTCGGTCTGTGCCCTTGCCTTAATAAGCTGACCAACAACCAGACCAAGGCCAACAATAACAACGCCAATACCGGTTGAAATTAGCGCAGCTTTAAGACCTTGCAGCGCGCCGATCAGTGAAAAGGTGGCCAAGCGTGCAGTAACCATTGCCGCAACATAACGAACGCCAAAGGCAACTGCTGCAACAGAGACAACACCCGCCAGAAACTCAAGGTTGCCAGACAGCAAAATGATGACCTCGGCAAGTGCGCTGCTTGCGCCAAGGAACGAATCGGCCTGCCCGACAAATAGCGTGAAACTTGTGCTTAGGACGGTCAGCGCTTGTGATACCGTTGGCACCGTGTTGCCAAATGCAGCCTCTAGCGCCTCAGACGATGACAGAATTGCGTTGAAAAACTCGCGGCTGGAAACCTCCCCGGCAATGACCATGTTGCGAAGCTGGCCAACAGACCCTGCTGCGCCCTCAATGGCGTTGGCTGCGGCCTGTGCGATTGGAAATGCGCCCTCAAGGATGCTGTTAAATTCTTCGGCCCGTACGGTGCCGCCAGACATAGCTTGCGAAAGCTGAAGCAAAGCGCCAGACGCTTGCGCTGCGCTGCCGCCTTGTTGCGCCAATGCAAGGCCAACATTTTCTGTGAATAGCAAAACTTGTTGCTGCGATGCGCCCAAGTCTTTTGCCGCAATGCTAATCCGTTGGTAGAGCTGTGCAGTGGCCTCAAGTGGCGACCTAGTGCGCTTTGAAATCTCGCCGATTTGATTAATTTTTGCCGCAACGTCGTCAGCCTCAAAGCCCAGGACCCGCATACTGTTGGCCATGCTTGCATATGCCTGCGAAGCGGAACTGACGGCCCTTGCCGCAGCAAAGGCTCCGCCAAACAAAGCCAGCGCGCGCGTTGCCGATACAATAGCGCCATTCATTGCCTTGGATGTCTTGCCAAAGCTCTTAACGTCACGCTCGCCACGCTTTAGACCAGAAGTGTCAAGACCAATCACAAGGTTTGCAAAGTCTGCCATGTTTTAATCCTTGAAATGTTTGCGGCCCACCGGTCAGGGCGGGCCGTTTATTGCGCAGACTTGCGGTCGGCTGGCGGTATAGAAAACGGGCTTGTGCCTTCGTTCATGCCAGAGACAAACGCCTCTGACATTTTGCGCAAGAGCTTGGCTTCCCAAGGCTCAATGTCTGCCATTGTTAGCGATGCGTAGGCGGCAAGGTCTACCCAATCAAGCGCCAGAAAACCGCCCATCGCCGCAGACTTTATTGCGCCCGCTTCCATTAAGACATTAAGCAGATATTCGCCCGCGTCCAGCTTCACAAAGGGCGCGGGCGTCTTGCTTAGATTGTGACGCATCAACCGGCTTTCCCTTGGCCGCTCTGTCTTGTCGCCTTTTATCTCGATGATGGCGTTTAACCACCCCATTTGATGCGCGGCAAGGGTTAGCCGCTTTTGTCGTTTCCCAAGCGGTTCGCCTGCTTGGAAGCGTATTCGCTGCACTGCTTGGCAAACGGGTTGTTCAGCATGGCATAAACTGGATCGCCGTCTTTGTTTAAGACAGCCTCGCCGTCCTCGTCCTCTTTGACGCCCATTTCGGGAAACGTCAGATTGAGAAACCAGATCGCGTCATCTGCGGTCGCGGGCTTGTCGCCGTTGTTGACGTTTTCAAAACCAATAATGAACGGCGCAGCAGCTTCGCAAAGTTGATTGTGAACGTCCTCCATCACGCGCGCATCGTCGCCCTCGTCTTTGCCTTTGGCCTTTTTGGACATCATCGCAGCCTTTTGCGCCGCCCGCATTTTGGCTTGCATAGAAGCGGACGCGGTGCCGCGCAGGATAACCCGGCAGGGCTTGTCGCCGTCCATCATCGGCTCGCCCGTCCAAGCGTCAAGAATCTGCATCGGTGATCCGGCTTCAGCTTTTGCGCGGCTGTCAAATTTATTGAAATCCATGATATTTTCCTTTGGTCCTGGTTCATAGCGAGGGTGACGGGCGAACCAATCCACGCCACCCCCTACCGCCTAAGCGGATTAGTTATGTGGGCTCGACGTCATTAACAGTGAAGTCGTTCTGTTTAAAGTTGATCGTGCCGCCTTCAAAAGACGTGTCATCTTTTGGGTTAAGCGCAAAGGTGTGAAGATATCCCTGCGCGTAGGAAACCACGTCGCCAGCAACAGGCGCTGGGCCGTCGCCCGTGTCGGTTCCGGAACCGCGCACAATCTTGAGCGTGTACAGGCCAGATTGCGAGTTTGCAGCGGTAATTGCGGTTGCAATGCCGGTGTCGGTGCCGTCGCCGTGGAATGTAAACGTCGTATCGTTGCCGGTGGCCGCGCCCTTAACTCCAGACGTAAAGCCGGTGCCAAGGTCCGAAACGTCGATGTTGGCGTGCGTTACGCCAAACGACGGCAGCATTTGCGTGCCCTTGAGCTGCACAAAGGTCAGTGCTTCCATGCCTGTTTTGTTGTTGTTCGCTGGAACGCCAGGAACGCCAAAGAGGGTCAGGCCAATTTGATTTGATGTAGTTGTCATGCTTGGAATCCTTTCAAGCGATTAGACCCCTCGGCGGGGCTGTTGTCTAAGGGGTCGCCGCTTTGCCAACAATGGCACCCGCGCCGGTGGGTATTTCTAAGCGCGGTGCCAGCCGATCTTAAGCCAGGCGTCCACGTCTTTTTCGAGCGGCGTTGCACCGGCTCCGGCCTTGTTGGTCAGGCTTGCGCGAGACAGGTCGCGGGGCATTAGTGCCGCCTGCAGTTCTTCCGTCACTGCGTCATCTGTAAGGCTTGGTGTGTATTGCTTTTTCACGACAGGCTCCGATACTCTATGTAAATGGGTGTTTCCCAACGCTGTTCCTCCTCGCGACCGCTGCGAATTGTGGTGCCAACGATTGTGACTTTTGTACCGTTGGCTTCCAGAATTTGCGCGCGCTTGAAATAATCAGAAATCGTACCGGCCTGCTTGCGGGTGACAATGTCGTAGACGTCCAGCGGAGCAACCAAGGTAACAATCAAAAAGCCTTGGCGCGTGTAAACCTGGTCAGACAAGCCCAGCGGGACGTCATCGTTTCGCAAGTGCTGTATGGTCAGGTGTTCGCCTGCGGGCTTGTTCCCGCCCTTGCGCGGCCATATCGCCGTGTAACCAAGCCCGGCAATCATAACCTCGGCCTGCACGTTTAGCGCCTGCGTGATATTGCTATCAATGTCACTCATTGTCTGCGAATCTCCGCGCCAATTCTTTTCACCGTAGATGCAAACTCTTGCACCGTTAGCGTGACCATTCCAGCAGGGGCTTGGCCGCTATATCCCTCTTCCAGCCGCACCGCATAGGGCAGGTTGTTAGCAATATAAATGACATCACCAGCCTTTGCCGAGTCTGCCGTGCCCTTGGATTTGGCAACGGTTGCCTCATAAACTGGCCCCTTACTGCCCGCCCGCTCCCCGATGGTTTCTGTGCCTTGATAGGCAACAGTTCCAGATGGAACGGAACCAATAGATACCTGCCAATTTGAACGAAAGCGCCCCGTATCAACAGGGCTTTTAAAAACAACGCTTTTTAATATTTCCAGAGATACTTTGCGGACAATCTTGTCCATCTTGTTAACCGTCTTGCGCTGAAACTTGTTTATGTCGTCCTCAAAGCTACCCACGACACACCATGTCATAAAGCGCGGTCTGCCCGCCCGACGCCACGCGCCCAAGAATTTTGATTGTCAGTGTGCCGCGGTCGCAAATTACTTTGTCGTTAAGCGTGACCTCGATTGATGCAGGCTCAACAATAACTTGATAATCACCCGCTTGAATGTTGGTGCCGTCGATGCGCCGCTCTGCCACCTCAAAGACCGCCATGCGCACAGACACGGGCGCAGGTGTAACGCCCGCAGTGCCGCCTGTTGGGTCTGTAGGCCCGCCGCCAGAAGCCTGTGGCGTCGGTTGCTGAATGGTGCCCGTCTGTATGACGTCAGGCTGCTGTGCGGCCAGCTTGTCAAAAGCGCCTGTCACTTGGCTTGCAATGCTAGCCATTAGCCGCGCCTCATGCTGACCATGCCGGGACCGCCCCGGATGTACCCAAGCAACAGGCCATCAACTGCAACAATGCGGGGCTTGCCAGTCGGCAGTGTCTCGCTGTCAATTGTGATTGGACCGACCTTGATGCTTTCGCTTGTGCTGCTGTTCACAATCGTTGCAAACGGCTCAATGCCGCCCTGCAAAATGTATGCCACTTCAAACTGCGCATAAATAATCTTTTGCGGAATTGAGTCAGGGTTTACTGGCCAGTCGTTTACGAGGTCATTAACCAAACGCGGCCATGCTAGTTGCTGAAACTGATATTGCTGCGAGCCGATAAACATATACTTGCGATCAAGAAATTTTGCCGCCTTGCGCAAGTTTATCTCGTTCGACGCTTCTGTCGCTTCTAAAGTAAAGCCCTGATCAATTGCATAGGACTCATAACCCGCAAGCGTTCCGTAGCTGTCAGCGGTCACGCCGCCGATGGTGGTATCAAGTGCCATTGCAGCGCCCCTTGTTTGTCAGAATAACCTTTGTGAAGGGGCGAACCGAAGCCCGCCCCTCTGCAAAAATTAGCCTTGCAGCGTGGCGACAAAATCGCCTTTCCAGACCTTCGCACCGTAGAAAGTGGTGATGTCCAGCATCGACTTGCCGTAGCCTTTGTACATCGCCATCTCATAGACCAGACCAGAGAACGGGTCTTGGACGGTCAGGCGATCGGCAGCCATGTCGCCGCCCTGTGGCATGGCAGGCGGACGCACAACCAACTCGGCCGCAGCGCGGTGAAACGCGAAGTTGCCGACATAGTTGTTGCCAACTGTGATTGCGTTGTTGTCTGCAATCGCAACGCGGATGCCGGGTCCTTGGATCGTCAAGTTGCCAGACGCGCCGACGAAACCAGTGGCCACGACATACTTGTTTGCAGAGTCAGCTGCAAAAGTAATAACATCGCCAGATTTGTAGCCGGTTGCACCTGCGGTCACGGTATCAACCGCAATAGTGGTATCGCCAACTGCCAACGCGCCGTTGGTTAGACCATTTGTGGCTGTGCCTTTGACGTGCGACACGATGCCGTTGCTTTCCTTCAGCATCAGGCCCTGCAAGTTCAGCAGTTCGCCGCGACGTAGCAGATCTTCACCGCCAGACTCGTTTACCTTCTGCAATTGCGCTAGGTTGCGCAGCTTGGTGCCGGCGGCTGTGTTGATCGCCAGAGTCGCTTGGCCGTCCAGCGGCATTCCGTTGTCCACAAGAATCTGGCGCGCCTCAGCAATCACGTCAAAGTTGGTGCCGAATGGAGTCGTGCCAGCGGTGCCAACTGCGCGCGATGCGCCTTGATAGAGTGTTAGCGCAGCGTAGTTTTCGATCTTGTTAGTGATACCGCGCATTGCCTGCGCGATCTGGTCGCCGTAGATGGTCTCGTACCCTGCGCCGTTGTTCAGTTTCAAGATGTCTTCGCCGGTGTACGGGATCTTGACGTTGGCCACCTTGTCGATTGTCGCGGTCTTGTTATCGACGGTCTGGTCATCGCCTTCTGGGATGGTCATCGACGGGGTGTAAGATTCGTTCACGAGCGAAGACCGCGTGAACGCAGACCGCACAACGCCGCCGAACGCAACGCGCTCAGTCCCAGCGTTTACGGTCATGGAGGGGATTACGCCGACGAGTTCGCGACCGACGATGTCGGCGGCTTTGTAAATGTCTGCTGCGAGGTTGTCAAAAACGTTTGCCATGTTCAGTTAGTCCTTTTGTGGGGGTCAGCCTTGAATGCCGCCGCCTGATTTTGAGTGATTGGCACGCTCGCTTTGCGACATTGCGTCGAACTGCGCTCGCGTTACCGTTGGCTTGTCAGGCGTCCCGCCAGTCGATGCCGGTGGCTTCCCGCCCCCGCCTTTGCCTGCGGCCAAGACAAAATCAGAATTGTCATCGTCCGCCGCAAGTTCCTTAGCCAAGTCGGCCAAGGTCGCACCGTGATCGGCACCGCTGCCAATCATGGGCTTTCCGTCCGAGGTCATGATCTTTGCAGAACCGTCCTCGTGAAACTGTATGCGGTCCATGTTAAATTGAGCCATTTTGTCAATCACGCTAGGCTTAAACCCGGCTTTCGCGAGTTCCGCTTTGAGGTCAGACGACGCGCCGCGTTGCATCATTTTGCTGATCCGGTCATTTGCGCCGGTCAGCTTGCCTTCGTAGTCAGCCGCCATTGCGTCCAGCTTGGCTTGCGCATCATCCGCGCCCTTGCCGGTGCCCTTGGCCTTGTCGGTTAGCTCGGCAATCTTGGCGTCAATATCTGCCGGGGTGCCGTACTTGCTGTAGGCCGCTGCGTTGCCGCGCTCCTTAGATAGAGCCGTCTTGAGGCCCGCAACGTCTTCCGGTGCGGCCAGTGCGCCTAGATCAAGGTGGCCGTCTGCTACGTGGCCTTGCAGCCACTCCGGCAACGTGGTGGCGTCTGATACTTCAATTTTCATGGTTTCAGCTTCCCGCTGTTGTGGTTCGCATCCCGCGAACGTGGAAAAACCCCGCCGAAGCAGGGTTGTTTAGAGTGTGGTCGTTGGGTGGTAGGTTATCTAAAAGTCGTGAATCATGTCATTTGTTGCCTCTCGCCATATATCGTTTTGTGACCTAAAGATTTGATCTCCTAGAAGTTTTTTTTCAGGATAAGCCCAAAACAATATGCTTTTGTTGTCATGTGCTATTCTAAGTTTTACAAATTCATCAGTCATCTTATATATAGGATGTGAAAATGCAATCTTAAACTCGTTGAAAAAGCACTTCTTTGATGAACAGCTTATAAACGATTCAAATCTACAATTAAGAGACTTAGATATTTCAAGCGAAAACGTAGTCCATTTTTTCTCAATGTATGAAGATGAAAGTAATCTTCCGGCTCTTTTTGCTACCCCATATTCAAATTCGTACTTACGTCCGCCCCAGCCACGGCCCAACATCACTCGTCGCCCAGCATTTTGACAACGCGCCCATGCTCTAGGGTTAGGTTCTCTGCGGCGAAAACCCTCATATCCCATTCTTGTCTTATGCTTTTATGCAATTCACCAGAAAGCCCGACCAATGCATTAGCTTGGCCAACGTTCATTCTCCCTTCGCAGACCGCTTCCATTGCGGCCAGCAAAAGCGCTCTATGGTCGCTCGGACTAGTTATTTTATTGGTTTTCATATCTCTGCCCTCCCAAGGCAACCCATTTTGTGAACCGGGCAGGCTGGATGGGGGCCAGCTTTTCGGCGTATCCGCCTATCCCTTTGCAAGCCTTAAAGCATTGCCCTCAATTCTGCAAGCGTTAACTCGCGCCCGTTGCCGTCGACTAGATCCCGGAACTTGATCTTGCCGTCGCGCCAGAGTTGCGCGCGTCCCACGCCCAGCTTGTCGTTTTGCTCTGCCACGTCGCGACGGGATAGCCAGCCTTCAAACGTCGTGTCGGCTGCTACCTCCCCATCCATGCCTGCCCGCGTGGATGCTGGCACTTCGTCTATGTCAAACCCTAGCTCGCGGAACGACTTGAGCACCGGGACCGACGTGCTGCGGCATCCCCAATGCAAATTTCCCGGCCCGCCGCCCCAAGGCAGCTCGTGCCCAATCGGCTCGTGCGTATCAACCGTATATGTCAGACCGTCGCGAACAGCGCATAGCACTGTGGTTCGCAAATCAATTGTTGATACCCACTGCAACGATTTGATGATGTCTTCGTTGCCCTCGTAAAGCGATTGCCGCGACTTCTGCGACACGGCCTGCGTTGCTGATCGAACCAGGCTTTCGGCATTGCGCCGGGAAATCTCCATAAACCCCTGAACGGGCGAGCCGTTCTGCGTCCCGCCGCGAACAGCGCGGATCAGGGATGCGTTTGTCTGCCCCTCGGCAATGCCCAGCCGCATAGCGTCCGTAAAGCGTTGTAGCGTGTCGCCAGCCTGCCGGGATAGCCAATCCGATACCGGCGCGCCCTCAATCAGCACGCCGTCCACAATCGCAGCCAGTTGACCGCGCGTGATTGACGTTGTGATAAAGTCAAAGCCCAGCGCCTTGTTGATTGACGATGCAGCAAACGTGGTTTCAACGTCTGCCAGTTCACGCAGTTCGCCGATCAGCCGAGTGCTTTCCCCGCGATAAGCTGCGCGAATGGTTTCCTTGACCTGGCTCAACAGCTTTTCCAGCCGCGCCGCCTGTCGAGATGGTGCCGCAATGCCCGTTGGGTCAATCTTGGCAAGCTGCGCCACGATGTCGCCTTCGAGTTCTTTGAGAAACCGCGCTGCGTCCCGCAGCTGACCAGCCGTCAGCCGTTGCAGGTCCAGCGCGCGGCCCGTGATAGCGTCAAGGATTTCATCGTTTACGCTTGCCATTAGGTCACTTCTTTGGCTTGGGTTTACGCTTTGTCGGTGTCTTTGTGCCGTATGCCATTTATGCCTCCAGTCCTAGGGGTTCGCCCGTCATCATCGGCGACGCCGACGCAATGCGGTCAGCCTCGTCTTGCGGGTTCAGGTCGCTGGCAACCATGCCGCGTCGTGCAAGCTCGCGCAGGAACGTTTCGCGGCTCATGTTGCCCGACTGCACAGCCTGCAACAGAACCGCCATCTCTTGCGCAGACATCATGCCGGCTGCGAATTCCTTGTTGACTGTCACGGTCGGCGTTACGTCATCGCGGCCAGCGTATTGCAGCATATAGATCATCGCCTGTTCAAGCGCGTCTTGCAGCGAATCAGCCGTCATAGCCAGCTGCGACGTTTCCTTTTCAGCATCAAGCGCGGCCCCGGTGGCGCTTTCAGACGACACGCGGGCGACAGTCAGTTGCAGGCCCAGCGTTTCCATCTGAAATTCAAGGTCTTTAAGATCTTGCCGTCCGGCGTCGATTGCGCGACCCGAATGTTCAACCCACTTTAGGTCAGCCGCCGGGTCGTTGGCCGTGGTCATCTGGCCAACGCTAATTGTGATCGGCTCGTCGTCTTGGCGGCCCGAACCGAACAGGATCGGCACCCTCGCAAAGTGCAGCACGTTTCGCTGATCAGATTGTGACTGCCAATGCGCGATGTTGCAATCCGCCAAGTCGTCAAGCATAGGTTCGCCCGTAAAGAACCCGGTGCGGTTTGCATAAAACGGCACTAGCGTGATGTCATCCATGTCGCTCATAGTCGGCTCTGCAAAAAGCACATATTCGCCATCGCCGCCTTCGCGCTTGCGATAAAGCCGGGTCATAACGCCGCCGACTTCCATGCGGTCCAGCACGCGAACCTGGTCTATTTCGACGCTTTTGAATTCGTCCTTGGGATCTTGCTCAGTAACGGACTCCATCAGCCGCAGTTGCGCCAGCACTGTGACGTTGCTAACAAGCTCTGTGCGCCAGCCTAGCACGTCCTCAACGCGAATGTGCGACAGGTACGGGCGCAGGCCCATAGACGCCACAGCGGCCCGCGTTACCTGCTCCGGGCGGGCTGGTGCGTCCACTAGGATATAAGCAATGCCAGAGGACAACCCGTCCTGAAAAACGTCGCGCGCAAACGTGGATAAATCCCGTCCGGCAAGGTCAATGTTCTTGGCCCATTCTGCAATGTCGTCTGGCGTTTCATCAGCAAGCTCAACCGGCCTGCGAAAGACCCGGCCAGTCATGTCGCGGATTGCCTTCTTGTAGCCGTTGAACAGCCACGACATCGCCAAACGCTCGTCGTATGTCTCCTGCGATTCAGCCGTGAACTTTGGCAAATAAGTTGTGCTTTTGCGGCGCATGCCCTGCGTGCCGCCCATCAAAGCGCGACCACGGGCGGACGCTTCCACCATCTGTGCGACAGCTTTTGATCTTGCAGCGACTGCGGTCATAAACGTAAACTCCGAGATTCAAATGTGGGCTTCACGACGGGCATTTCATACGCCAGCGGATACCCTGCTGCGTCATTTTGATGGTCGAGTCCCGTCTTCTTATCAGGCTCGCCGTTAGCGTCGTATGCCTGCTGCTCAAGGCAACGGGCAGTCTCGGGGCATGTATCGGGATTGACAAACACGCGCTTGTTCTGGAACGCCATGTTCACGGCTAGGATCCGGTCCTTAACGCGGGGGTTCGACGGCTTGGCGCGGATTGTAAAACCTGCGCCGCGCAACAGCCCGATGTCAGAGATCGATGCGCCCTTGCTGCTGGCGTTAGCGCCGCTGGCGTCGGGATAGATCGTAACGTGGTGTCCAGCCCAGCGGTCCTTGATCGTGTCAATCATCGCCGGGGTGTCTCGCCCGCCCTTGATTTCGTCAACGCAGTGCCAATCGTTCTCGCGCAGGACGTAAGCGCAAGCGGCCATGTTGCCGACGTTAAAGTCCATACCCAGCTTGATCGGCTCGCCGGGTTGCAGCGTCTCGCGGCTGCGGTTTACTTCGCGGTCGTATGACGTGTAAACGCTGCCCGATGTTAAGTTTACAAAGCGCCCCTCGATGTAGGCGTCAATCAATCCAGCCGGGTAGCTGTTGCGCAAGTTTTCAACATAGTCGGTTGGCAAAGTTGGATTGCTGTATGTCGGGGCTTGGAAATATTCGTAGCCTTCGGTCGGCTCTTTGGCCCATCGCTCATAGACGAACCGAAAACCCTCTGGCGTCGTATAAGCCGACACGCGATTAAACGGGCGCTTGATGCCTTCGGGCTTTTGCCGGTTCCGCGCAATGATCTGGTTCCAGGCCTTTCGCGCTTGCTCCGTCTTAAGCGTATCTAGCTCGTCGACGTGCGCGCGATAGGTCTCGTAACCAACAATCCTTTCGGGATTGTCCATTGTGCGCAGAACAAAGTCCCCGAACCGTGGCCAGCTGGTATAGATGATGTTTTCGGACTTGTTCCACTTGTGCGGCACCCCGATGCGCTCAAGCCTGGCGCAGATACGCGGCGCGGTAATTAGGCGAACAAGGTCGTAGGTGGGCGCATACATGCCAATTAATGCCGTGGCGCTGTGTGCCGCGTCACCAATTGCAGACCAGACCATAACCTCAGACTTACCAGCGCCAAAGCCCGCGACAAACGCAGGGTGCTTCGCTTCCGATAACAGAAACCGTTCTTGCGGTTCAGTCAGGCTCAGATGAATCAGGTTTCGCGCGGTCAATTTGCCACCCATCAAAATGATGCACATCAACTGCGCCTGTATTTTCGACCACATCCTTCTGGCCAAGGTGCTGTTTGCCAAGCCAAATAAGGATCGATGGCACGCCCTTTTCAGCGGCCTTCCACTGGTTTCTGCGCAGCGATGCCTTGCCGTGGCTCATGTTCTTTTTAATAAGGTCGGAGAAAGAATTGCCGTTGTGCTTTTTAAGCGCAATGTTCAACGTCTTATCCGTTACCTCGAAGATGTCGCAGATTTCGTCCTGCGTGCATTGAATCCGCGCCATGCCCTCGATTGTCTTAAACTGTTCGTCGGTCAGGGTGAAAGGCGGTCGGCCTGTAGGTTTCTTGGTCATCAGGCGTCCCGCCCTTTCTTTAGGGCTTCCCGCCCGTTGTGGAATTTGGAGCGTGTGGGTCGGTGCTACCCCGCCGCTGTTCAGGCTGGACGCCTGTCATCGCTTGCTTCACACGCTTAGGGTAAGGTTTTGATAAAGGTGCAATCTGTTTGCGCATTGCAGCGTCAAGGGGCATTAGGTATTTATGCTTATCGCCAGCCGGGACTTTTTCAACTCTAGGATCAGAATGTTTTAGATTTGGGAATGATGTTCGCAATGCCTTCGCATGCCATATCTTTCCCCTGAATTTCAATGATGGGACACCCTTCATTGATCCCTCATAAAGCCAATTCCCGGCCTGATATACACCACCATGATGGCCTTGTGATTGATCTGCATAGCTAACAACCAGACGCAAACCCGGCTGACTATCTGTCAAGAATCTCAAAGCAAGCCTAACAATTCTTGATACTGGCGATTTATGCCCTCGCCTCAATGCGATTCTCGTCAATTCGACAGCTTCATTTATCGTTATGTTATATGGTGAGCCTATCTGCGGATTTGCCCCATGCCCGAAGACAACAACCCCCATAAATTCGCCGCTTTCCCATGCGCCCAAAGCTACACGCTTCTGCAAGCTGCTTGGCAAGCATTCCGAATAATGCCAATTCTGACAAGCATACTTTGCAGCCGCATGTGTTGCCCAGTCTATGCGCAGATCAGCCTTGCCCATGTTCTCGCAAATCCCATTCTGCTGCGCAATGCGGGCATGTCACTATCTTAGGCGCAAGCTGGTCTAGCCTTCCTTGATCGTCCTCAGTGCCGGGTGCAAAATCTGGTTCGTCAAACAAACGAGCCATTTCGTCAACATCAAATCCCGTCAGTGACAGGTCAAAGTCCAGCGCCTCCAGTTCGCCCATCTCAACCTTGAGCATCGCGTCATCCCAGCCCGCATTCAGTGCTAGCTTGTTGTCAGCGATCACATAGGCTTTCTTCTGCGCGTCGGTCCATCCTTCGGCGACCATGCACGGAACGTCTTTGATGCCCAGCTTTTGCGCGGCCAAGATCCGCCCGTGGCCTGCAATCAATCCGCCATCGGCTTCGATCAATACAGGG
>Ga0222645_100186_pt1 | contig 36620 bp, 52 predicted proteins | sample AntAcemetagen292_FD_179881 | JGI IMG/M metagenome (GOLD analysis project Ga0222645, IMG submission 179881) | Saline water microbial communities from Ace Lake, Antarctica - #292 | ecosystem: Environmental > Aquatic > Non-marine Saline and Alkaline > Saline | place: Antarctica: Ace Lake | collected...
GGCCGATGATCTGGTGGGCGCGCTGCCCCCGTCTGAAAATATGGCCTTGCGCGAAACCGCGCGGATGTTGCTGGGCACCACGTTTTTGCCTGCTGTTCTGAATAGCGAAAAAAAAAACGAGGCTGGATAGCCGGGCCGCGCAAGCGGCTAAGCGGGGCCTATGACGTGCGCGGCCGCGTGATCAATATATGCGGCGTCATGGGCCGATTGCCTGCCGAGGTGCGCGCGCTAACGCCATGCGAAACCTTTGAAATGGTGGAAGCGTGGAACGCGGCAAACGCTGGCGATGTGGTCGCGGCCCCAACGTCTGATGAATTTGATGAATTAGTGGGGCGTTATGGCTAACACCGAAGAAATTACAGTTTTGCTGAAAGCGCGCGACAAGGAATTGCAAAGCGTGATTCTAAAAAACACGCGCCTGATTTCCAAATTTTCGCGCGAAGCCAAGGCGGACACCGGCAAGGCCACGCAAGCGGTTGAAACCAATATGACGCGCATGAAGGCGTCATTTTCTAGTTTCGGCAAGGGCGCGCTGGCGGGCCTTGGCGCGGCGGCTATCGTGGCCGGTCTGGCCAAGGTGTCGGGCGCGGTTGCCCGGACGGTCACTGACATTGCGTCAATGGGCGATGAAGCCCGCCGCTCGGGTGTCAATCTGGCGGCTTTCCAAGAATGGAAATTTGTTGCTGAGCAAAACCGCATCGGCATTGATCAAATGGTGGACGGCCTCAAGGAATTGAACCTGCGCGCCGATGAATTTGTGGTGACAGGATCCGGCCCGGCGGCCGAGGCGTTCAACCGCCTTGGCATGGGGGCCGATGATCTAAAGGATCGCCTCAAGGATCCGTCCGAATTGATGTTGGAATTGATCGGCCGGATGGGCGATTTGGACACGGCGGCGCAAATCCGGGTGTCGGATGAATTGTTTGGCGGATCCGCCGGTGAGCGGTTTGTGGAATTGCTGGGCCAAGGTGAAGCCGGGCTACGCGATACCATTGCAACGGCGCATGAGGTTGGCGCGGTGCTGGATGCTGAATTAGTCGAGCGTGCGGACGAATTAAGCCGCAAGTTTGGCGAAATCCAATCACGGGTTGCGGCGTCGTTTCAATCGCTTGTGGTCGGTGGCGCGTCGGTTTTGGATAACCTTATGGCGCAAAAAACTGCCCTTGAGGATATCATAAGCCTGCGCGAAGAATCCCGCTATTTTCCAGAAAATCCGATCCCTGATGATGTGCGGATGGCCCCAACGGGTGAGGATCTTGCGGCCGTCGCGGCAATCCGTGATGGCTATGACGCGGTGTTCCAAGCCGCGCGCAGCCTGTCGATTGAATTGGAAACGATGCCCCGGCAACTTTTGGCCGAGGGGGCCGAGGATGATGCTTATCTGATTTCGGCCATTGCGCAGGAATTGGACGCCCTGACAAAGCAATGGGACGCGCAAACCATTTCGGCCGAGGATTTCGGCGCGGAATTGTCGGATCTAATCGTGGATGCGGATGGGGCTGTGGCCTCGCTTGATGCGATTGATGGGGTGGATCTGGATGCGGTGGGCGCGCGGGTCGTCGCTTTGCGCGGCTTGGTCGTGGGGCTGGCGATGGCGGCGCGCAACGCGGTGGAATCGTTTAACCCGCAAGTGACGATGGGGCCAAACATTACGCCCGATCAACTGGCCGGGATGCGGCAAGCCTCGCTTGATGAGTCGGGCGTGCCGCAAAACATTCCACGGCCCGCCGCGCGCCCGCTGGATCCTGATTTTGGAATGCCGCCGCTGCCCAAGGCCACGGCCAAGACCGGCGGCGGATCCGGTGGTGCGGCCAAGGCGGTGGCGGATCCGTTTGGCGATGCAATGGCGGCCACGGCGGACGAAATCACGGCGCTGGAAATGGAGGCGGCGGCCTTGCTGGCCGTGGCCGGGGCCGGGATGGAATACGGCGCGGCGGTTGAGTATGCCCGCACGCGTGCGGAATTGCTTTTTGAGGCGCAGCAAGCGGGCAAAGAATTAACGCCCGCCCTGCGCGCTGAAATTGACGCGCTGTCGCTGGCCTATGTCACGGCCGGGCAATCGGCGGACGAAGCTGCGGAAAGCCTTGCCAAGATCGAGGCGGACGCGGAACGCGGCGGCGATGCCCTAACCGATATGTTTATGAGTATCGCGGACGGGTCCACATCGGCCGTTGAGGCAATCGGCAATTTGCTTTTGGAAATGGCAAAGGTTGCGGCGCAGCAAGCGATTTTGGGCGCGGTGTCGGGCACAAGCGCGGCCGGGTTCGTGGGGTCTATGCTGGGCGGCGCGCGGGCCAAGGGTGGCCCGGCCGGTGCGGGTGTGCCGTATCTTGTCAATGAGGATACGCCAAATTCTGAAATCTTTGTGCCGTCCACCTCGGGCGCGGTGCTGAATGTGCCGCAAGCGCAGGCGGCTTTGCGCGATAGTTCGGGCGGGGGCGGATCGGGCGGCGGCCCGGCGGTGATGAATGTCAACGTCGCGGTGTCTGGCGCGCGCGGCAATGCTGAGATTTCGGCAATGGTGCAAAAGGGCGTTGAAGGCGGCATTTCTGCTTTTAGCCGCCATATTTTGCCGCAACGGGTCGGCGCGATTAACCGTGACCCAAGAAAGGTAAGTTGATGGCTTTGGTGTTTCCTCTTGCGGCCGCAAATTTTCTTGATTTGCTGCCGGTTCAATCCGTGCAATTTTATTGCCCGCCTCAAGTCGCGGCAACGGGCCTTGCGGGCGGCGATGTGTTGCGCGCTGAGGTGGCCCCGGCGCTTTGGCAGGGGGTCTTTGCCTTGCCGCCTATGCGGCCCCGTCTGGCGGGCGTTTTTGAGGTGCTAATTGAGGCACTTCAAGGCGTCGGCGGATCGTTTCACGCCTATAAGAAAAATCAGATCGGTCCGGCCTCGGATCCGCGCGGCCTCGCATTGGCGGGCCGTTCGATTGTGATCGCGCAGGTGGACGTGGCCGGGTCGCGTCTGCGGCTCTCTGGTTTGCCCGGCGGCTTTGTGCTGTCGCCGGGTGATTTCTTGGCTTTTGATTATGGCATCGCGCCGGTGGGCCGCGCCTTGCACCGCCTGCAATCGGGCGGTGTGGCCGATGGGTTCGGTGTGAGTGGTTGGCTCTGGCTGACGCCTCACATTGAGCCGGGCGCGCTCACTGGCGCGGCGGTGTCTTTGGTGCGGCCCGCTTGCAAGGCCGTGATCGTGCCGGGGTCTGTCGATCCGGGCGTGACAAGCGGCAATTTAACAACGGGCGCGGCGTTTTCGTTTCGCCAAACATTCCGCTGATTTTGGAGGTTTGACGATGAAAGATTTTGACGCGGCCACGGCCGCCTATGTCGGATCCCGCGCCGGGGTCGTGGCGCGCAGTTTGATCTGGATCACGGCTGAAAATCGCGCAACGGGGGCGATGGATGCCCTCGGGCTTTGGTCTGGCCTGCGCGATCAAGCCTTTAGCATTGGCGGGGCCGCGCGGAACTATACCGGCGCGGGGGCCGTGCTGGGGGCCGATCCGATCATATCCGGGGCCGGGCTGGCCGTGCGCAGTTATATGTTAAACCTATCGTCGGTGGCCCCCGAAATTGAGGATTTGGTCAAAGGGTATAAGACGCGGGGCGCGCCTGTTGAGGTTCACCGCGCGTTGTTTCACCCGGCCAGCCGCGCCTTGGTGGCCCCGCCGCGCCGCGTATTTCTCGGCCAAGTCGATCAAATTTCATTCCCTGAGGGAATGCCCGGTGAACAGCCAAGCTGCGCGATTGCACTTGTAAGCGAAACGCGCGCCCTTACGCGGCCGCTCTCAAGCATGAAATCGAACGCGTCTCAATCCCTGCGCGGCGGTGATCCAATCCGGCGCTATGCGGACGTGTCTGGCGTGGTGCCGGTCTATTGGGGCGAAAAGCAGGAAAAAAACTAAAGGGGTCACGATTGTGGATTTCAATACTTTACCGCCTCGGCTGCCCGATTGGCGTGCGCGCCTTGTAACATATCTCGGCACGCAGGCGGCGGCCAAGTTTCGCCCCGGCGTTTGTGATTGCGGTCTGTTCGCGGCCGGGGCCGTCGAGGCTATGACGGGTTTTGATCCGGCGGCGCGCTGGCGCGGCCAGTATCGCACCTTGGCCGCCGGTTTCGCCTTGGTGCAGGCCGATGGCTACGCCGATCACGCGGCGGTATTCGCGGCGCTGTATCCCGCGATTGCGCCCGCATTGGCGCAGGTTGGTGACATAGCGTTGCTGCCCGGCGATGCCGGATCAACCGCCCTTGGGGTTGTCCAGGGGTCTGGCGTTTATTGCCGCCAACCGGGCGGGATGGCCGTGGTGTCACGCTTAGAAATAACGGGGGCATTTTCGATATGCTAAATTTCTTTCTTATCCTTTTTGCAGCTCTAATCGTGCCGCAGGCGGCGGCGGCGGCCCCTATCGGCGCGGCCATTGCGGCCGTGTCCGCTTTCGCGGCGTCGTCTGCCGTGGCCGCTGTGATTGTGCGCGTGGCGATCTATGCGGGCCTTACGGCGCTTTCGGCCGCTTTGACGGGAAAGCCTGCGGCGGCGCGTCAACCCGGCATTAAAACCGAGGTGACAACGGCGGGCGGTGCAAACCCGCAAACCTTTATCTTGGGCCGCTACGCCACCGCAGGCAACCGCGTGGCCCCGCCCTATAGTGGGCCAAATAAGGCGGATACGCCAAACGAATTTCTGTCCTATGTGGTGGATATTTCTGATTTGCCGATCACGTCCCTGTCCCGCATTGCGATCAATGGCGATTGGGTCACTGATCTGCGTGCCGCCAGCGGCTTGCATCAAAAAGAGGGCATGATCATCAACGGCGAAGGCGTCTTTGATCTTAACGCCCAATATCCGCTTTTTACTTATAGTTTTTACGATGGCGGCCAAACGGCGGCCGATGCCTATATGATGGCTAATCATGCCAGCGATCCAGATCGGCCGTGGCAAGCGGATATGATCGGCGCGGGTGTGGCCTATGCGGTGCTGACTTTCAAATATAACCGGGCGACCTTCAACGGCTTGCCATCTTTCCTCTTTGAAGTCGAAGGTATCGCGCTCTACGATCCCCGCCGTGATACGTCCGTTGGCGGATCCGGCGCGCAGCGTTTTGGAAGCCCGGCAACGTGGGCCTTTACCGAAAATCCGGCCGTGCTGATCTATAATATTTTGCGCGGCATTGCCTTGCCCGATGGCAATATTTGGGGCGGGCGCGTGTCCGCGTCCGATCTGCCCTTGGCCAATTGGTTTGCGGCAATGAATGAGTGCGATGTGGTGATGGCGCGCAAGGACGGTGTGAGCGTGGCGCAGTATGTCGCCGGGTTTGAGGTGTCCGTGGATACCCCGCCCGCCACGGTGATTGACGCGTTGAAGGCGTCTTGCGCCGGTGATGTTGTCGAGGTTGGCGGCGTTTACACAATGCGCGTTGGCCCGGTTTCTATGCCGGTGTTTTTCTTTAATGACGATGATCTGTCTGTGGACGATCCGCGCACCTTGTCACCCCATGCCGGGCTAGAAGGGGCGCATAACGCGCTGCACGTAATCCACCCGTCACCGGCGGCCCTGTGGGGCGCGCACGATGCCCCGCCGCGCTTTGATCTTGTGGCCGAGGCTGAGGATGGCCGTAGGTTGCCCGCTACGCTGGATCTGCCTGCGGTTGCGCGTGACGAACAGGTGCAACGTCTAATGTCGCTATGGTTGAAGGATGATAGGCGGATGCGCCGCCACGATTTAACCTTGCCGCCTGAGGCCGCCGCGCTGGATCCGTTGGACGCGGTTGCGTGGACAAGCCTGCGCAACGGTTACACATCCAAGGTTTTTGAAGTTGGCGAAATGGCCGATGATTTCACAACGCTTAATCAGACGGTTTCCCTGCGAGAACGCGATGCGCAGGATGTTGTTTGGGTGCCTGAGTCAGACGAATTTGACGTGATCCACCCCGGCGCAAGCGTTGCGATCATGCCGGTGCGGGTGCTGCAAGCGTGGCAGGTATCGCCCGCAATTCTAGCTGATGATCAAGGCGCGCCGCGCCGGGTCGGATTGCGGTTTGAATGGGACGGCGGCCGCCTCGGTGATTGTCGCGGGATCCGGGTGCAGGTGCGTTTATTTGGCGCGGCTGATGTGTCAATCGTTTATGAAATTGCCAATGTTGATTCGGGGTTTTCGCATCTTTTTGAGGGGATCTTGCCGGGGCTGCGCTATGAGGCCCGCGCAAAAATGGTGTCAAATCGGGCAACCGGTTGGACGCTCTGGGCCGAGGCGACAACGGATGATGTCTATTATAGCGCCAAGGATCTGGCCTTTGAATTGCTGGCCGAAATTGCAGCAAATGGCGCAGCGGCGGCCGCGGCGCAGGACGATGTAAACGCCCTGTTAGGTAGCACGGTAATCGAATTTGACGCGGTGCGGTTTAACGCGGCCGGGATCCGGGTTGATCTGGATGGCGTGCTATATCTTGCCGGTGATAATGAGGCGGCGATCACGGCCGAGGCGGGCGCGCGGGCCACGGCCGTGGATGCGCTGGCGTCAACCTTGAATGCGGTTTCTGTCAAAACGGACGCAGCGACGGCGGATATCGCAACGGAAGAAACGGCGCGGGCAAGTGCGGACACCGCGATTGCGGGCACGGTCACGGATCTATCGGCGCGCCTAAATGCCGATTACATGCCGCTCGCGACAATTCAGCAAACCTATTTGACCGCAACGCAAACGAACAACGCGATAGCATCGGCAAAAACTACGCTTAAAGCGTCGATTGGTGATGTTGCGGCGGATGTGTCCGATGTGGCGGCGGTATCGGCCGCGATGGACGGTAAGGTGCGGGCGATGCGCGGTCTAAGCGCCACCACAAGCGCCGGGCGTGTCACCGCAATCCGATTGACAAGCTATGAAAACCCGGACGGCACCGGCGGCTCTGCGATCCAGATGGATGCGGATAATGTTATTGTTGATGGCACGCTGTCCGCGTCGAAAATGGCCACCAAAACAATCACGGCCGTCTCTGGCGTAATTGGCGATGCGGCGGTGGATACGCTCCAGATCAAAGGCAAGGCGGTTACGGTCGCAAATTTTGGAATCAGAACGTCGCAAAAGGCCGTTTATGATTCCGATGGGTGGGTTGATATCTGCTCTGTCAATCTGGAATGTGAAGAAAACTTTAATGTATTTTGCTTAGTCACGGCCTCAAGCGCGTTTTCTTACACGGTGGACACCGCCAAGCTCCAATACCGTGTCACGCATCAAGGAAACTCTTTTGGCATTTTTTTTGAGACGGGTGAAACAGAGTTTTTTTGGGGTGAAACCGGCCCCGGTGGTAGCGATCCTGATAAGACCCGAAAAATGGCGTCGGACAATTGCAATGCATTTATGAAAACAAGCCCCGGCAATGGGGTGAAAACCTTCAAACTTCAGGCGAGGGTCTCGACTGGCGAGCGAGGTGTTGATGCGGGTTTAATTCGGGTGCAAATGGTGAAACGATGAATTACGCAATTTATGATTTGGCGTCGGGTGAGGTTGTCACGGTCCAAGCTGAGGCCATACTGGCCGAGGGCCAGGGCAGTCTCTATCTTGATGTGATCCCTGTGGATTACGTCTTTCTTCATTATGTTGTGGCGGGTGAATTTACTCTGCGGCCGGTGTCCGCGGTTATCTTATCGGGCGATGTGATCAGCTTCAACAATACGCATCCGGACGCAATTGCCACACTTGAAAATGGGGATGGCGAGGCGATAGAAAACAGCCCCGGCGATGTGCGGCTTGCATCGCCGGGGCGGTATTCCATCAAAGTGATCCAGCCCTTTCCTTATTCCGCAATAAATGAGGTGTTTAATCATGCTTGAGTTTGGGCGCGATCCGGCAATTGTCGCGGCGGAATTTGCGGCGCGGGTCAACCGGGAACGTGATCGGCGGATTGGCGCGGGGTTTTATTATGAGGGGGCGCTCTTTGATTGGGATCTAAGGGCGCAAAAATTTATGACGGGCAAGGCTACGCTGGCCGGGTTCGCGGTTGCGGCGGGCGCGGTGCCCGGTGATCTGATGTGGGATGGCACCGGCAAGGCCTTTGGCTGGATCCTGTCCGATAATACGGTGCTGCCGCTTGATGCGCAGGGCCTATTCACGGTGGCGATTGTTGCGGCGGGGCATGAGCAAAGCCATGTTGATGCGGCCCGCGCAATCAAGCGGGCGGCGCAGCGCCCGGCTGATTACTTGGATGATGCCTTGTGGCCTGAGGTCGCGCCATGATTGCCGCAAACGGCGTTGGGCCGTGGTGGTTTCCTGTATGGCTGCGGCGCGCCCTGTCACGGTTTTCCGCTGGTCACTTTCCTATCGGAATTTTTGACGCGCACGATTTTGCTTATCTTTTGGCGGTGGAGTCCCGCCGCGCCTGTGATCGGTTGCTTTTTAGGGACCTCTGGCGGGCGGCGCGTGCCCGGCGCGGCTGGCGTCAATTGGGATCAATGACCCTTGCGGCGTTTTGCTATTGCTTAGTTCGGGTGTTTGGGGCGGCCAGCTATAACCGCGCCGCGTTCAAATAAATCGTCACTAATGACGCTCGGCCGGTGCCGGGTTTGATTTGTCCGTTCTGCACATTAACGTGTGCGGTGTCCTTATATTTGGGCGGTGCGATCTGAAAGGGGTCAAAAAGTGAGTGCAAAGGAAATCTTTGACGCGTTGGGCGGTGGCCCCGGTGCTCTGATTATCGTGGGCCTGTCTTGGTTCGCGGTGCGGCTGATGAAGCGCAACGATGCCCTAACGGATCTGTTGATGGGCCGAAAAGACGATGATTTGCGCGCGTCGGTTGAACGGGAAATCACCACGCGCAACACGCTGGAAAGGATTGCGGCCGCGATTTCGGGGGCCGTCCAATGAATTGGATTTTTAAGCGGCGGATTAATCTTGAGGCGGTGCGGCTGGCCGATGTGGCCCGGCGCGATGCGCTGAAAGCGGAACGGGTGAAAACCGATGAAATGGAACAGGCTGTGAATGGCCTGCTGGATACTTTGCTTTTAAGGGGTTTGCACAATGAAAATTGAGGTGATGGCAAATTGGCTTTCCCAATTGGATCCGAATACGGTCACGGCTTGGCCCGCTTGGGTGCTGGCAATGCTGGTGTGCTACGCCTTTGGCCCGCGCTTTTATTTTAGCCTAACCGGGCCGGCAAAAAGGATGGCGCAGGGCATTTGCATATTTGCCTTTTTCGCGGCGGCGCGGATTTGGTTTTGGGATGTGCTGCAACATTTCCTGTCGGCCGATTGGCAAATGTCTGCGCGCGCCGATCTGTTTGCGTCTTGGTATAATGCGGCTTGCAATTTCGGGTGGGCGATTTCTTTTTATCTGATTTTAAGCGCGATCCATTTGCAAATCCCAAGCCCGGATCGGGCGCGATATTGGGTTATATTTTCGCCGTTTTATCCTAACCGCCTGCGCCTAATCGCGCGGATCTTTGGCGGCAAATTGCGGTGATGTTTTGCCCGGCGCGGTATCCTGCGCCGGGCATTTTTGTTTTGAATTTGAGGTGATCGCTATGGCTTGGAATGGGATTGAAAAGGCGCAAACGGTTTTGCGTATGGTGGCCGTGTATGACGGCGCAATTGATGGTGACGTGGGGCGGCTGTCTTTGGCGGCTGCTGAGCGTGTCGAGGGCACGCGGTTTCTGGACAACGGCCGCCCGATCACGGCGGCGCGGATCGTTATTGCGGCGGCGCAAATCGCCTTGGCGCAGGCGGGCCACGCGGTTGGCGGCGCTGATGGCTATTGGGGGCCGTCCACCGATGCCGCCTATGAATTATGGGCGGCGGATCTGGCGGGCGTGCCGCTTGTGGATCGCACTGGTGAAACCTCTTGGGGCCGCGCCGGTGATCTTGTCCGCCGGTATGGCGCGCCGGGATCCGCGATTTGCACGCAAGGCAAGGTGCGGCCGCCTTGGGCGATGGTTTTGGCTTGGGATGAAAGCCAATCGGTTTCCACGATTAGTTGTCACGCCGAGGTTGCGGGATCCTTGGGCCTGATCTTTGAACACATCGCGGACACGCACACGCCCGCGCAAATCGAGGCCTTGGGGCTGCACCTTTACGGCGGCTGCTACAATGACAGGTTGATGCGCGGCGGCTCTCAAAAGTCGATCCACGCGTGGGGCTTGGCGCTGGATTTCGATCCCGCGCACAACCGCCTGCATTGGGGCCGTGATCGCGCCCGGCTGGCCATGCCGGATGCGGATCGCTTTTGGCGGATCTGGACGGCCGAGGGCTGGACAAGTCTGGGCCGCGCAAAAAATTATGACTGGATGCACGTTCAGGCCCCGGCGCTGTGATGTGGCGGTTGGGTGCGGCCTTGGCGCTTGTGGCGGCTGTGGCGGGGGCTGGGGCTGCGCTTGATCGCAATGGCTACGCACGCGGCGCGGCCGAGGCCGAGGCGCAGGGCTTAGCCGCCCGCGCCGCCTTGGCCGATCTGGTCGCGGTGCGCGATGCGGCCTTGCGCGCCGCTCTTGAAAATTTGGCGGCGGCGCAAGTGCAGCGCGGGCCGCGTGTGGAAGGTTTAGAAAATGAAGCGTTTGCAGATGATGGGGCCGATGGCCTTGGCCTTGGTTTTGATGGGGTGCAACGGCTCGGCACCCGGTGGGGTGGCAGTCCCGATTGATCGCCTGCCGGTGGCGGCGGTGCGGCCCTGCCTTGGCCCGGTGGACTACATCGGCCGCGATGCCTTGGCCCGCGCGCAACTTGAGGTGGCGGTGGGGCGGATGGGCGATGAATTGATGCGCTGCGGCGCTGAAAAGGCGGCGGTGGTCGCATGGGCCACCGGCCTGCAATCGGATTTGATGGGGGCTGCGCCATGACGTTCCAAGCCATGCCGGTTGAGCGGCAACGGCGGATCAAGGCCGCGATTGAAGCGGCGTTACGCGACGGGTTCAACCCGCGTGGCCAGCGCGGCGGCAAGGGATCCGCCCTAACCGAAGCGGCCCGCCGCATGACGGTTGCGGGCCATGATGAAACCGGGCGCAGTTTGGCCGGGTTCCTGCGCACGCAAGAAAAGCGGCAAGCCTCGGGCACGGAGCACTACGCCCCGGATTGGTCGCTGTATGCGCGTGCCGGTGTGGCCCCCGGCAAGATCCGGCGCGGCCAAGTGCGGCGCTGGATCCTGACGGCGGCGCAGGATGATACGGACGTGCACCCGCGCTTTTTTGCCAACCTGCAAGCCTATGCGCAGGCGATGGATGCCGAGTTGGTCGTGGCCGGTTTCACATATCAAACAATCCGGCACTCTGACCGCATGACGCTAACCGGCACCTACCGGGCCGAGGTGCGGCCCTATCTGCGCTTTGACCGGATGGAGTGCGGCCCGGTGCTGTTTTGCGCTGAAATGAACACTTTGCCAACGGCGGTAAAGCCGCTTTCCGGTTTGGATAGCTACAGCCAAGGCCGGGACGCGGTTTTTCCGCACGCCAAAATTGCCTATATCACGGTTCCGCAAATGCCGGGCCAGCACGTCCCAAGCCTTATGACCACCGGCGCGGTGACGGTGCCCAACTATGTGAACAAAAAGGCGGGCCTCAAGGCCGAATTCCACCACATCCTTGGGGCCACGATTGTGGAAGTGGATGCGGATGACAACGCGTGGTGCCGCCAGATTAGCGCCACCCCGGACGGCGCGTTTCAAGATCTTGATTTCAAAGTAAGCGCGGGCCGCGTGTCCGCCGGGCACCGGGTCAAGGCCGTGACCTTTGGCGATATCCATTTGCCGAGTGTCGCGGATGTTGTCTTTGAAAATCTATGGGGCGCGCGCGCGGATAGCCTGATGGAACGGCTGCGCCCGCAAACGCAATTTTTCCATGACCTGCTGTCCTTTGAAATGTCGTCCCGCCACGTCGATCAAGATCCGCTGCATTGGGCCTATATGGTGCACCGGGGCTTGCATGGGATTGAGGCGCATATTGCGCACGGTGCGGCCTTTATGCGCAGCACGGCCCGCGATTTCTGCCAAACGGTCATGGTGGAATCCAACCACGATGATCGGTTGAAACAGTGGACGCGCCGCGATGCGGACCGCCGGGATATCGCCAACGCGTCATATTGGCACCTTTGCAATATGACGCAATTGGATGCTGAGCGGGACAAAATAGACAAGTTTAATCTGCTGCGTTGGGCGCTTAAACGCGCGGATCCGCAAGATCTGGACGGGATCGAATTTGTCCCAATGGGCGGATCTTTCGTGATCTGCCAAGATAGCGGCGGCATTGAATGCGGGATGCACGGGCACCAAGGCCCCAACGGATCGCGCGGCACCGCCTCGGGCTTGGCGCGCATGGCTACGCGGATCACGATTGGCGACAAGCACTCGCCCGAAATTGTCGATGGTGTCTATGTCGCTGGCATGACCGGCGCGCTTGATCAAGGATACAACACAAGCCCGACAAGTTGGCGGCGCGCGCATGTTGTGGCCTACGCCAACGGCAAGCGATCAATCATCACGCAAGCGGACAATGGGCGGTGGTGCGCGTGATCGGCCGCCGCGCAGATTTGCACGGTGCCGGGGCTGCTAAGCGTGCAGCGCGCCCCGCGACGGGGCAAAGCCGCATCGCCTCGGCCGTGGAAGCCTCGGCCAATATGGCGGCCGGGCTGGCGGTGGCCTTTGCGGCCAATCTGCTGATTTTGCCCGCCTTGGGCGTGCCGGTGTCCCTGTCGCAATCGGCGCAAATCGCGGCCGCCTTTACGGTGGTTTCTCTTGTGCGCAGCTATGTGCTGCGCCGCTTCTTTAATTTTCTAGGGGGTCGCTGAATGGCGGGCACTGTCAACAAAATAATTCTGATTGGGCACTTGGGCGCGGATCCCGAGGTGCGGACATTTAGCAACGGCGGCAAGGTCTGCAATCTGCGCCTTGCCACGTCTGAAAGCTGGAAAGATCGCCCCACCGGGGAACGCAAAGAAAAAACCGAATGGCACACGGTGGCCATTTTTCAAGAGGGCCTAGTTGGGATCGCTGAGCGGTTTTTGAAAAAAGGCGCAAAGATCTATCTTGAGGGCAAATTGCAGACGCGCAAATGGCAGGACCAATCCGGCGCAGATCGCTATTCCACGGAGGTGGTTTTGCAGGGTTTTAACTGCGTCCTAACAATGCTGGACGGGGCCAAGACCGGCGGCGACGGCGGCGGATCCGGTGGCGGATATGGCGGCCAAGGCGGCGGCAACTATGATCCGGGCGGGCACGACACCAACGGCGGCGGCCGTGAAAATGGCGGATCCGGGCAAACCTCAAATGGCGCAGGCCGAAAGGATATGAATGATGAAATCCCATTTTAAACTTGAGCCATTTGTGGACGCCTCGCGGCCCAAGGTTCTGATCATCGGCCACGGCGGATCCGGCAAGGATACGGCGGGCGAATTGATGCGCGATCATTTCGGGTTTCGTGTCACCTCAAGTTCTGCGTTTGCGGCGCGGTGCGCTGTCTATCCGCTGGTGTCTGACCTCTACCCGGATTGGCGCGCCTGCTATGCGGACCGGCGCAATCACCGGGCGTTGTGGTTCCACGCAATCCGCGCCTACAATCTGCGCCCCGGCCTGATGTTGGCTGAGCAAATTTTGCTGGATCACGATATCTACACCGGGATGCGCAGCCGGGCCGAGTTTGAATTGTCCCGCTCTTGCTTTGATTTGGTGGTCTGGGTGGATGCGGCGGACCGCGTGCCGCCTGAGCCTGCGGCCTCTATGGAATTAACGGCGGATGATGCGGATTGGGTGCTAGATAACAACGGCGCGCTAGATCGCCTTGAGGCCGAAGTCTTGGCAAATTTCACCGGCCAAATGTGAACACTAAAGGGGGCACGGCGCGCTGTCGCGTGCGGTGCCCCCGATCTGCCCGGTGATTTCGTGCACGGATTTTGCACGGATCTTTCGCGCAAAGCGGTTGATTGGGGTCAATTGCGGTTAAAACAACGGCCCCGCAAATCCGCACAAAAAAAACGCAATCTTTGTGCACTTTTCCCTTGTTTGCATAGGCCGCCTGCGTCTATAGACGGCCTCGGAGACGTGGTAGAGTGGTCGAATACACGCCCCTGCTAAGGGCAACACCTCGCCCCCCTAACCCCCCATAATCATTACACAATAAGCGCCCCCGGATTTGCCGTGCACGGATTTTGCACGGATCCGCGCAGCCCGCCGGTTTTTGGGCACCGCGGCGCATTTTTAGGCCGCCGCGCAGGTTTGCACCCCGGCCTGCCCCCTAAGCCTGCCACAGTTGTAAAACCCAAGGGGATGATATGAGACAAATCGAAATCGCACCCGCGCGCCAGCACGGCAAAACCATGAAACAAATGGCGGCGGCGGAATTGAAGCGCGCGGCGCAAGAGTATGGCGAACACTACCGCCCCGGCGGCGTGCCGCGCTTGGAAAGCATCGGCAACACAAAACAGGACCGGGCCGCCCGCCAAGCCGCCCGCCAAGCCGAGGTCCGCGCGGACCGGGTGGCCCGCGTGATGGCGGCCTTGCGCGCCGGGGGTAGCCTTAGCCAAATGGCCCTGCGCATTAGTTGTTCCATGTCTAATGAAGGCGTGGCCGAGGCGCTGGCGCAGGCGCTTGCAACGGGCAAAATCGCCCGCGCAAAGCCCGGCCGATATTTTAAATATGCTTTGGCGGCGGCCTGATGGCAAAACCAACGCCCGCCGCATTGATCGTGATCTATCGCCGGGTTCTGGTGAAATATGACGCGGCGGGGGATCCTATGGCGGCGGTGCAGCGCCGCTTGATCGCGGCCCTTGAGGCCAAGATAATGGCCCCAAAAAAGTGAAAGGATCTGCGCCGCGCATTTAGTTTGCGCGGCGCAGGTTTGCACCCCGGCCTTGCCCCTATGCCTGCCCCCAACGCAATTGAAAAACAGGGGGCCGCAATGGCTGTTCACAACTTTGCATTTGATACCCAAGGCGCGGGCGATTTTGAAACCACCGCCTATCCGCTTGGCGATGCGGCGGGCCACGGCCTGACCCTCAAGTGCCAAACGCTAGGCGATGGCACCCGCTGGATGGCCGCCACGATCACGGCCCCCGATGCGGCCGAGGCTGTCGCGGATCTGGCCAAGGCTGCGGCGGATCGCGCCGGGCGCGCCTTCACCGGCCCCGCCACGGCCGCCGCGCAAGAGGAATGCGATTGGCACACCGCGCAGGCGATAAAAGAGGCCGAGGCCGAGGCGGCCGAGGGGGTGGCCCGGATCAAGGCCGTGGTGCAGGCGGGCACGCGGGCCGGTGCGCGCAAGGTTATGACGGCGGCCGAGGGTGAGGCGTGGAAGGATAACAACACCACCGCCGCGCAGCGCATCGCCACCTGCAAGGCCGTGCGCGCCACGATCAAGGCGGCCGCGGATGCCCGCGCGGCCGAGGCCGTGGCCTACCCAATCCCGGATCCCGATTTTGGCGGCGTGGTGGCCCTTGCGGCGGCGGCCGCCTGCATTGTCTTAGGCGTGGGCGTAGGGGTGATGCTATGAGCCGCACCCCTCGCAACGCGGGCCGCATGGCGCATCTTGCCCTGCCCTTGTCCCTCGGCCTTGCCGGGGCCGTGCTTTGCACGCTGGCGGTGGCCCTGTGATCCGCGCGCAGGCATGGCCGCCCGCGATTGTTTATATCCGCGACCCCGGTGATCGGCGGTGGGCGAAACAGCGCGGCCCGTTTATCGCGGTGCCCTATGCCCCCTCGGCCGCAATCATGGCGCATGAATCGCACCACGTCGCGCAATGGTGGGCAATCACGCTGGCCGCCGGGGCCGCGCTGGCCGCGCTGGCCGTCGGGGTGCCTGCGGTGCCGCTGGCCGTGGTCGGTGTCGCCCCCGGTGTGATGGGGCTTTGCATGTTGATCCCGGCCTTTCGCTTTGCGGCCGAGGCCCGCGCCTATGCCGCCGGGGCGCGCATCGCCCCCGAATTGCTGGACGTTTACGCCCGCGCGCTGGCCACCGGATACGATACCGGCCGTTCGCTGGATGAATGCCGCGCCGCGATCATCGCGCGCCTTTAATTTCTTAACCCTGCATTGGAGAAAACATGCAAACCGATAATTTTAAAGACTATCAAGGCGGCCTAACCGGTCCCGCCACGCGTCACTTTGCCATTGTGCCCGATGATGCGGCCGATCTGCCAACCTTGCCCCGCGTGATCTATTGCAACGCGCAGGGCGCGGCCATGATCCGCGACGCGGCCGGTGTCGATCTGTCCTATAACTTGGTGCAGGGCCAAACCTTTATCTTTCGCGGCGTGCGGATCTTGGCCCTCGGCACAACCGCAAGTCTGATCGGCTGGACCTGATGGCCCGCACGCTGATTTTTACGCCCTTTGATGCGGTGCAAGAGTTTAACTTATCGCTAACCCGCGATGAAAAATTGATTTTGGCGATTTCTACCGCAGCGCCGGATCTGGCGCTTAGTATTTCCAAAACAGCGGGCGGCGATCCATTGGTGGAATTGCGCAGCGCCGGGGGCGCGTTCACGATTACCCCGGCGGCTGTCGCTACGCTGATTGAGGGCCAGCTTTATCAGCACAATATCTGGGATCTGTCGGATCCGTCGGACCCGGTGCGCCTCGCCTTTGGGACGCTGAAATGCGGCGCGTCTATCGCCCCCCTTGGCGTGACCTATGCCACGGCGATCCTTGTCGGCGGCCTCGCGGCTGTGGTGCTGACGGCGGCGCAATATGAGGCGTTGGATCTAAAGGATCCAGCTACTCTTTATTTTATAGTGAATTGAGGAAAAAAAATATGCTGGGATTATACTTGGGCACAAGCCCGGTCACGGCGGTTTACCGCAACGGCGTCGGGGCGTTTCCCGATTGGCTTGCGTCATTGTTTTCTGGTGGCGCGCCGGGCATTCTGCTGGACCCGTCCACGGCTGGCACCCTCTACACCACCACAGCAATGACCACGCCGAGCCTGCCCGGTGATCCTGTGGGCATTGTGCTGGATCAGTCGCAATGGGGTGGTAAGTCGCTGGCTGGCCTGTATGGCCCTGAATTAGTTGTCAATGGCGGGTTTGATGTTGATATTAGTGGGTGGACTGGTAACGCGACCTCTGTGCTTTCCCATGTTTCTAACGCACTTCGAATCCAGTCAGTCGCAAACGGTGCATCCAACGGTTATCAAGCCATTGCTGGCATCACGACAGGAAAAACCTATGCCATTTCGTTCGATCTGGTAAAAAATACTCAATCAAGCGGAACGCCAAACTATAGTGTGTTTGGTTCAGCGCCTATTGCCTTGACCTCGTCGGGAACCTACCGGACGACACGTATCGCAACTAATGTGCAATTGGTGTTTGCTCTGGGTGACGCGGCGTTGGCGGGCGAGCATCTTCAAATAGACAACGTTTCCGTTCGCGAAGTCACAGTGGCATCTGCGCTTGAACCTGTGCTGGGGCCGGAGTTGGTGGCGAATGGTGGGTTTGATGCTGATGCGGATTGGGATAAATCTGGGCATTGGATTATCTCTGGAGGCGTTGCCACGATGCCCAGTACGAGTTCTTTTCTACCTTTATATCAAACCATGGCGTTTGTTCCTGGTGGAGTTTATAGAATAGAATTTGATGTTTTAGAAATAACAGGAACGATCCAAGCTGTTCTTAACGACGAGCCAATTACAGCTAACAAGTCAAACACACTGCTTATAAATTCCACAGGACGTCATTCTGGACTTTTCACAGCGCAGTCTGGTGCTGAAGTGTTGGCAATATCAAGGTCAACAGGGGCGTCTTGCACAATCGACAACGTATCAGTCCGCGAAATCCCCGGCTACCACGCCACGCAGGCCACGGCGGCCAAGCGTCCTACATACGGCATTCACCCGTTTGGCGGGGCGCGCAATTTGTTGACCTATAGTGAAGATTTTGGGAACGCGGTTTGGTCAGTAGGGACTGTCAGCGGTGCAATCGTAGTTCAGGGAGCAGTTACCATAACATCTACAAACGGGTACGGCTACACACGAAAAGTTGTAGCACTAAACGACCAGCATTCAGCTTCTTTTAATGTAGTCTCGGACGTGGATGCTCCGGGTGTAGGCATTAGAATATCGGACAATGCTGGCGGCGTTACAATAGGGCGTTACGACTTTATCGCGGGCGTCGTACAGCGAGTGCAAGGCTCAAGGACTTCTGTAAGCGCTACATTTTTTGAACTTGGCGTTGACATGCGCGGCGGTGCATCAACACAGACCGGTTTCACTATCACTTTTGATCAAGCCCAACTCGAAGCAGGCGCAACCGCCACTCCATACCAAAAAGTAACCACGCAATACGATGTCACTGAAGCCGGGGTGCCAAGTGTGCATTACCTGTCGTTCGATGGGGTGGACGATGCGCTCGCAACACCGTCGATTGACTTCACGGCCACCGATGAAATGACGGTGTTTGCTGGGGTGCGTAAGCTGAGTGATGCCGCCGTGGCCAATCTAGTGGAATTGGGGCGAAATGAGGCTAACACGTTTCTAATAAATGCACCGCTTTCAACTGGGGCAAAAGATTACGGCGCTCTTTCGAGGGGGTCGCTTGTTAGTTCTGCTGAGTCGGGCGCTTTCCCTGCGCCCGCATCAAATGTTGTTTCTCTCTTGGCAAAGATTGGTTCTGACGAAATCACACTTAGGATTGACGGCGTTGGGTTTAGTTCCGCGGGGGATCAAGGCGATGGCAATTATTCAAATCGGCCAATCCATATTGGCGCGCAGCAAGGATCGGCCCGCTTTTTGCACGGCCACCTCTACGGCCTGACGGTGCGCGGCGCGCTTACAGATGATGCGGTGGTGCAGGCGGTTGAGGCCGTGATGGCGACAAAAACAGGGGTGACATTATGAGACTGACAATTGCCTGCCCCGCCGCGCTTGTCGCGTATGCCAATGATTTGGCGATGGTCCTGGCTTTTGGCCCGGATGATGCCCTGACCTATGGCGCGCCAGATTGGCAAGATCTGGCCGGAAATCTCTATGCCGGGGCCTCTTTTGAGGTTCGCCCGGAATGGATGCTGGACGCGCAAGAGGCGTTGGCGCGCCCGGCTTGGGATAATGCCGAGGCCCCGGCGGTCGATATGGATAGCGCCGCCCGCGCGCAGGGGCGCTTGCGTGTGGTGGCCTTTGATCTGGACGGGGCGGCGGTGGATCCCGCCGCGCGCCCCGATCTGATCACCGCCCTGCTCGGATCTGATGGCCCGGCGGCGCTGGCCGCAATGGGCCTTGCCCTTGTGCCTGTGGACCCGATCTAGCCCCCCAAGGCGGCCGCTTAGCTGCGGCCGCCTTGCACAATATGAAACGCGGCCGGGGTCTGGGCCGGCGTCGGTTGCGGCGCGGGGTCAAAATCCCAACCGTGATCGCGCAAGCGGCCCGCCAGATCCGCCGGGGCAATCTTGCGATAGCGGTTGGCCATGTCTGATTTTTGCCACCCGCCCTTGTCCAATAGCCCGCCAAAATCCTTTGTGGCGCTGTAAAACCACGTTGCCCAAGTATGGCGCAGGCTATGCGGCACCACATCGGGGCCGAGGCCCGCCGCATCGCGCGCTTTATCAAAGGCGCCTTTAATCTGGCCGCCGCGCGTGTCGTTCAAAATGTAAGGCAATCGCTTTGGCGTCAAAAAGATCCGGCCCGCCTCGGGCGGCGCGCTGGCGGCCAAGGCGGCGGCGGCCCGGCCCGGCAAGGTGATCATGCGCGGGTGTCCGTTCTTTGTGTCTGGCAGCCATATTTCACCGGTGGCGGGATAATAATGCTGCGCCTCTGTGCCCAAGATTTCGGACACGCGCGCGCCGGTGCCGATCAAGGCGAACAGGATGGGCACCAAGTGCGGCGCGGCGCAGGTCAAAAGCCGCTCGGCTTCCTCTGGCGTCAACCACCGCGTGCGGCCCGGCGGTGTCTTGCGGCGCTTAAATTTGCGGTATCGGGTCAAATCGTTTTCGGCCGCCATGTTGACCACGGCCGAAATCGGCGTGACCAATTGCCGGTTTATCGTCGCGGCGGCCGCCACCGGATACAAGGCCGAGGCGGCCGCGTTCACGGCCGCATTGTCCACATCATCCAAAAGCGTATCGGGGCCAAAATGCTGCAAGATCTTGGCCAGATAGCGGCCTTGGCCGCCGCTTTCCATGTAGGTTAGGGCGGCCTCGGAAAAGGTGAGCGTGGCCGCTTTGCCATAGGCGTGGCGGGCTGTCAGTTCGCCTTCGCGGCGGATCCTGATCGCGTCGGCCTCGGCCCGCCCGCTGCACTGAGTGCTTTCATAAACTGCCGATCCCGCGACGGTGCCGCGCAGGTAGTAGGGGCCGCCCTTTTTGCGTCTGACAAGTTTGAGCATGGCGCATTTTGTTCCTGCGTAAAGGCGTCGATTAGATCCGCCCGGTTAAACAAAAAACGGATGCGGCCAACCGCGCGGGTTGATTTTAGCGCGCCGGTGCGCCTCTGAGCGTCAACCGTGCGGCGTGATGTTTTGATGCCAAACCGCGCCAGATAGGCGACGGCCTCGGCCGTGGATAGCATTGCGGCCCCGGTGTCCGCCCCGGCGGTCATTGCCACCACCCGGCGGCCTTGCCCGCTTGTCCGATGATCGCGGCGGTGATGGATGCGGCGGCGCTGATCTGAAACCCGGTGCAGATCCACCCGAGGGCGGTTTCGGCGGCGCTACATTTGGCGATAGTTTGGCTAAGCATTGTGCAATCCCTCAATTTCTGGGGGATTGATTGCACATTGAAATGTGCCGTGCAAACTATTTCTGTTATTGCTTTGCTATGGCGTGCGGCTTAGTCAGATGCTGAGCGCGGTCCCGCTTAAATGTTCCAAATCTAAGGTTTTGATTGCAAATGTCGAAAAATAACACGGTGCGAATCGCTCTCAAGGTATCGGCGGCGGGCGATGCGGCGCTAGGTCGGCTCTGTGATCGCATAGAGGCTATGATCGCAGCGGATCCGGTCCGCCCTGTGTCTCTGCCCATGCCTGCGCCTCGGCCAAGGCCTTCGCGGCCAGATGATCAGGCGTGCGCAAAAGGATTTTGTGCAACCGGATCCGCGCGGCCGTGATTGTGTCGGGGTAGTGCAGGATGCCGATTGGCACATCGAGCGCATCGCAAATCTTTAGAAGGTTTGAATAAGTGATGGATTTATGGCCCGCGATAAATTGCGATAGAACGTTGCGGGATAGGTCGGCTTTGCGCGACACCTCGGCATAAGTCATATCGCGCAAAGCGGTCGCCATGCGCAGATTAACGCGCACAATATTCATGGCGTGGTGGTCCTTCGCTGCGCCTTGCGGCGCGGCGATGTCACTGTCGGTGGTTGGATCTGTGGTCATGGTCATGGTGTCCTAATTCCCTCGGGGCGGTGCGTGCTCGGTTGATTGTGTCGGCACACTTAAACGGGAAGTGTGCACAAAAAAAGATTATTCAATACCAATCTGCACTTATGGCCGTTTTCAACTGCGTCCCCTATATATTTGGTTGCTTCGCACATTATAGCGTGCAATGCCTGCAATCACACTAAATAGGGCGGCCGAAAGTGCCGCCCGGATCAAAAAGTGAGGCAAACCATGCAAAAGAAAATCAAGAAAAATGCAAAAAACGCGGCCCCGGTCTTTCCGGGCGCGGCTGATTTTCGGTTTTGGCTGGCGGATGCGCTGCCCCTTGTCGGCCTCTCGGCCGCTGCGGTGGGCCGGGATCTGGGCCTTGGCAAAAACACGCTAGGCGATTTTCTGGCTAAGCCGCGCCGCGATATTTGCCTCGGCAATGCCGCCCGCGTGCACGATCTGCTCATTCAGCGCGCCGGGGCCGCCGGTGTCGATCTGCCGGTGTTCGGGGGGAGTGTATAATGGCCGAGTTGTTTGACGCCTGCCCAATTAAGCCGCGCGCCGTGACCTTGGCCGTACCGCTTGCCGCGCCCGCCTCGGCCGCCGGGGCCGCCTCTGATCTTATGGATGCCTTGCCGCGCGGTGATCGCCTCTTGATCCAAAAAATGGCCAGTGATGCGGCGGTGCCGGTTGATGCCTTGGTGCCCGAAATCGTCGCGGCATATCTGCGCCTCTTGCGGGACGTGCCTGCGGCCCTGCCGAGCGATCCCATGCGATCCCTACGCGTGAACGCTGCGGGGCGTGCGGGGCGCGGCCAATGAGTGCCGGGATGGATATGCTGCGCGGTGAAGTCATGGCGCAGCCCGAGGCGGACCGGTTGTCATATGCGCTGGATCTGATGGGGTTCTATCTGGATCCGGTGCCCGCGTTTTTCCAAGGTTGCTCTAACCTCGGCCTTGATCTGTCGGTGCGTGACGTGCGGACCTTGCAAGCCTTGGACCGGCGGCGCGGCCGGTGGGTGTCGCCGGATGCCCTGCAATCGGCCGCCCTGTTTGACCGGGCGTCGGATCAATGGGGATCAATCGAAACGGTTTATCAACGCGTGTCTGCAATCCGCCGGGCCTTCGCGGCCTCGGCCTATCCGGTCACGGTTGAATTGTGGTCTGGCGTTGGCTACCGCCTGACGGCCCCGGCCGCGTTCACATTTGAGGGGATCCCCCATGCGTGATGATGGCCGCCTCGCTTTGGCTAAGGCGATCCCAATCCTTGAGGTTGCGGACCGGCTCGGCATTGAAGGCCTCAAGCCCGCCGGGGGTGAACGCGTCGGGCCTTGCCCGGTGTGCGGCGGCAAGGATCGCTTTGGGATCAACCCGCAATTGGGCGTCTTTGTGTGCCGCTTGTGCCCCGGCGCAGGCGGTGACGGTCTGGCCTTGGTGCAGCACGTCCTAGCGTGCGATTTTCGCGCCGCGCTGGCCTATCTGGCCGGTGACGCTGATGTGCAAGTGGATCCGGCCGAAATGGCCCGCCGCATTGAAAAGGCCCGCGCCTCTGAGCAACGGCGCGCCGATACGGCCGCCACCCTGCGCGCCCGGTCCGTGGCCGAGGGGCGCGGCATTTGGCACGCGGCGCAAGAGGCCGCCGGATCACCTGTTGAGGCCTATTTGGCCGGGCGCGGGATCCGCTTTGGATATTTTCCCCCAACCCTGCGTTACATCGCGGCGCACCCCTACCGCAGACACGCGGACGGCGCGCAGCGGGTGATGCACACCGGCCCGGCTATGATCGCGGCGATCCAAGACGCGCACGGCCACATCACGGCGGTGCACCAAACGTGGATCAACCCGGATCTGCCGGGCGAAAAGGCCGAAATCTTTTGGGACGGCGCGGCGATGCCTTCCAAGATGGTGCGCGGATCCAAAAAGGGCGGCGCAATCCGCCTAACGCCAATGGGCAAAACGGGCGTGATGGTCGCGGGTGAAGGCCTTGAGACAACCGCCACGGCCGTGACCTTCGATGTGGTGCCCGGTGCCGCCTATTGGGCGCTTGTGGATCTGGGCAATATGTCGGGCCGTCAAATCAAAGTGCCCGGCACCCGCGATAGCGGCTTGCCAGATCTGACCGATGATCGGGCGTGGATCCCGCCCGCTGATGTGTCGCGGCTGGTGTTTATTCAAGACGGTGACAGTGCGGCGGCGGCAACGCGCGCCAAGCTATTGGCCGGGATCCGGCGCGCGCAATCGGTGCGGCCCGGATTGGTGGGGCAGATCGTCCACCCCGGCGCGGGCGTGGATCTGAATGATCTTGCCCGCAAAATTGAAATTGAAAATAAAGGGGTCGCGCAATGACTGCTGACGCAATCCGCCGGGCGTTTGATAGCGCCGAAACCGTGACGGACGATGATGCCGCCACCCCGCAAGATCCGGGCGATGATCTGGGCGATGATCGGGGCGATGATGCCGAATTTGATGCGGGCATAGATCAAGACCCTGACGCGTGGCGCGCCGGGCTGGATCCGGCCGCGCCTGATGATCTGCTAGATCGCTGCGCCGCCTTTCCGCTGAATGACTACGGCAACGGGCAACGCCTGATGGCGCATTATGGCGAAAACATTCTCTTGGTGCCCCGCCTCGGCTGGTATCGGTGGGGCGGCAAGATCTGGCGTTCTGATGAGGATGAATTGGACGTGCGGCGCGATGCGCAGCAAATCGCGGCCAAAATCTTGCTAGAGGTGGATCACATCGCCCTAGAGGAATGGGAAACCGATGCGCTTGATCTGTTTGTGGCCACGCGGCCCGAATTGGCCGATTTAGAAAAGGTCAAAGATCCAACGGACGAACAACGCGAACGCCTTGCGGCTTTGCGTGAAATCCGCCGCAACGGGCAAGGCGTGTCTGAGCGATTTCAAAAAGCCAAGGCCGCGCACCGGGGCCACGCCAAGGCCACCGGCAACACGTCAAAAATCAGCAACATGTTGCAAGAGGTCAAAGTCACGGCCGCCACAACGGTGGATGCGCTGAATGCGGATCCGATGATGGTGTGCTGCCAAACCGGTGTTCTGCAATTCACCAAGGCCCTAGATCCGCATGATGCGGAATGGGGCGATGCGGCCCCGGTGTGGCGCGTCGATCAACTGCCCCATGACCGGCGGCACCTGATTAGCAAAATGATGCTGGCCGATTACAACCCGGCCGCAACCTGCCCCAATTTTGAGGCATTTCTAGAAACAATCCAACCGGATCCCGAGGTGCGCGGATATCTGCAACGCTGGTTTGGCCTGACGATCACAGGGATCAAGACCGAACAAAAACTAGCGTTTTTCTTTGGTGGCGGCCGTAACGGTAAGTCCACCCTTGTGGATACGATTGCCCGGATCATGGCCGATTATGGCACCACGATCCCAATCGAAACGCTAACCGGCACCGAACAGCGCAAAGGATCGGACGCAACGCCCGATCTTGTCCGCCTGCCCGGTGCCCGCATGGCGCGCGCCTCTGAGCCGGAACAGGGCCAGCGCATGAAAGAGGCGCTAATCAAGGCCCTGACCGGGGGTGAAGCGATTATGATCCGCCGGATGCAACAAGAATTTGTGGAAATCGTGCCCGAGTTCAAATTGACAATTTCGGGAAACCATAAGCCCGAAATCCGGGGCGCTGATGACGGGATCTGGCGGCGCGTGATGCTGGTGCCCTTTGATGTGCAGATTGCCGAGGCTGATGTGGATGAAGGGCTAACCGAAAAGCTATGGGCGGAACGCGATGGGATTTTTGCGTGGATGGTGCAGGGTTGCCTTGATTATCTCGCGGGCGGCCTGCGCCAACCCGATGCGGTGCGCGCCGCAACTGAGGAATATCGCAAGGATAGCGATCCCCTGCGCGTGTTTTTGACTGAGGAATGCGATATTGACGGCAACCCTAACAATTTTGTGACGGGCCGCGATTTGGGCGATGCCTTCAACGCCTATCTGTTGTCGAGTGGTGAGGCGGCTTGGGGCAAGCGGACGGTTGCAAACGGCCTCAAGGCGCGGTCCGGGGCAATGAAGGGGCCAAGCGGCCACGTCTACACGCCCGCCAAGGTGTCCGACACGGGCTATCGCGGGATCACGATTTCACAAGCGGCCTTTGATCGCGTGGCCGAGTATGGCGATGCCTTGCGCGCCGCTGCCGGGCGCAAGGGCTGATGGCCGCGCCCAAGGCCGCACCGCGCCCGCTCGGGCCTTGTGACGCCTGCGGTGCGCGGCCCGCGCCGTTTGGCTTCCAACCGCCCGGCGGGGCGCGCGCGCTGAAGCCGGGGCAACGCCCTTGGCGCGCCTGCGCGGATCCCGCGTGCAAGGCGCAAGGCGATGCCAAATTGGCGGCGCTTAAACCCGCCATGCCGCCGCCTCGGCCCGCTGCGGATCCGGCCGCGCCTCGGCCCCGCACCCCGCGCAAAAGTGCGGCGCAAAAGTCCCTGATTTAGAAAAGAGAAGTAAAATGGCTGCATTTGAAAGCGCGGGCGAAACAGATGAATGGTATACGCCTAAATTCATCTTTGACGGGTTGGGTGTCCGGTTTGATATGGACGTGGCCTGCCCGCCGGGCGGCCCCCGGCACACGCCAACGGATCGTTGGTATTCGTTTGGATCGCTGGAATATCCGTGGCGTGGGTTCGTCTGGATGAATCCGCCCTTTGGGCACCAATCCACCAAGCGGGCTTGGTTGTCAAAATTTCTGGCGCATGGCGACGGGATCGCGCTGTTGCCAGATCGCACCTCGGCCCCTTGGTGGCAGGAGTTTGCAGCGCGCGCCGATGTGGTCTTGTTTACTGATGGCAAAATCAAATTTGAGCGGCCGGATGGTTCACTTGGTGGATCGCCCGGCACCGGCACAACGCTATTTGCGGCCGGTGCCCGCGCGGCCGAGGTATTGCGGGCGGCCACGGTGCTAGGGTCTTGTTTCGGGTCGATTTCCGTCTGTGATCGCGTCGCGTTTCCCCCGGCGGTTTAATCGTCCTGGCTTAATCTGCGCGCCCCCGATCAAGAGGGCGCGCGGCGCTTGCCGAGGCGGCCCCGGCGGGCCGCTTTGCCGCCCGACTAGGGCGGCTCTACAAATCCCCCCTTAGATCCACGCGGCCCGGCCAATATGGTGCGCGGCGCTGCCGAGGCGGCCCCATTGGGCCGCTCTTGCCGCCCGACTAGGGCGGCTCTATGCCCTTTCCCTTATCCGCGCACGCGGCCCTGCCTTTCTGCGCGCCTCTCTCGCCTTTGCGCACCCTTCCACCCCGCACCCCCCTTATGAAAAGTTCCGCTAGTCCCGCTAAGCGGTCAACGGATAGTGTTAATCCCTAAGTGATTTCGCATAGATTGCAGGGGGTTACGGGCTGAAAATCGGGCTTAGGGATTAAAGGGACTAGAGTTGGGGTTCTTCTGTATTACGCAAAGGGGTGCGGGGGGCGGCGTTGTGATTTGTTATATGTAAGGCGTGAATATTAGTCCCGTTGATCCCATTACTGTGATCTTGCGTTTACTTTCAATAAGTTAGCTCTTTATTTCTAATCCCTGACTAATCCCTTATTAATCCCTAGTTAATTATTAATCCCTAAAGGTTATCAACATATAGTGGCTGATAGTGTTTGATCATCAACATATAGGGATTTGGCAATGGCTGAGCATAACGTGCAAACTTCTGTGGACCGGGGGCGGGCTGGCCTTTACCTCGCAACCCGCAATGCGGCGATCATCACGCGCATGGGGGCCAAGCGCCAAGGCATTGGGGCCGGGTCTGGTGAGCGTGCCCCCTTGGGCATGGCGGCGCGCCCCGTGGCGCTGCACCGCCTGACTGAGCGGACCGATAGCGGGGCCACCCTGCCCAAGACGGCACCGGGCACGCAAACAGCGATTAGGAACAGCGCGCGCGCCTTGGCGGTGCTGGCGTCTGATGATCCGCGCCGCATCGCTGCCGATCTTGTCGCGGGGTCTTATGAGCAAATAGGGGCGGCTGGCGGTGGTCGTGGTGGTGGGGGCGACACTAGCGGCGGTGTCAGTGATGGCGGCGTCACCACCCGGATTAAGCATGTTGAGCGGATCCGTTTGATTGAGGCCTTGGCGAACGGATGGGCCGTGGATCCGGTGCACGGCCGGGTCAAGCGCGGGCCTGAGCGGGTGGCCCTAACAGTGCAGCGCAAGCGCCCCGGCCGCCTTGATATTAAGGCGTTTCGCATGTTGATCCTGTTGTGCGTTGAGGGCCGCGATATGGCGCAGATCTTAACCGCGCACGGATGGAATGTGCACTCCAAACATAGCCGCGTCTTGATCGCTGCGGCGTGGCAGATCTTGGACGATATTGCCGAGGCCTTGGGCTTTGGCCGCTCGGATGCGCCACGCGGGCCTTGCAATGTTCGGTCGGTCGTTTAGCAGTCCTTTTCAGCGGTGCAGATCTGCGCCCGGCGGGGCAACCTCCCCCCCCCGGCCACCGGTGCAGATCTTGCCCGCCAATCCCTTTCCTTGATCTGGCGGTGACGCAATGGCCCGGCTTTCGCGCTTGCCAACCCTGATCAATGCCGCGCCGCGTGCGGTGGGTTACTCCACCCCGGCCGCCGCTGAGCGTGCCCGCGACAAGGCCCGGTGGCAGGCGAATAGCCTGCGCGCCCTCTACTCGCAAAAACGGTGGCGCGCCTTGCGCCTTGTGATCCTTGATCGGGATTTGTGGACGTGCCTGCAAACTGGCGTGCTTCTAACCGGCAAGGCCCCGGCCCCGCATAGCGCGGTAGTTGACCACATCGTGCCGCATCGCGGATCGCTGGCCCTGTTTTGGGATCCGGCCAACCTTCAATCGGTGTCGAAAGAATACCACGACACCGAAAAACAACGGATTGAGGCCGCCACGCGCGCCCGGATCTGACGGCGGCGGGGGGTGGGTCGGATCCCTCAAACCGCCGCGCCGTCCTACCCGCCTCTACTCTAACGCGGAGGTTTTTTATTCCCATGACTGATGAAATTCCGGCCGAGGCCGTGCACTTAGACCTTTTGGGCGATCCGGTGGAAGCGGCTTATGCCCACATCGGCGCGCCGCAATTTGAAATTACTAAGGCAAATCAGGACCTTGTGACGGTTTTAAGCGCGGCCGGGTGGGTGCAAAATCGCATCGCGCGCCATATCGGGTGCGATCCCAAGACGTTGCGCAAACATTTTTCCCGCGAATTGGACCGGGCCACCGATATGATCGAGGCGGCGGCGCTGACCACGATTGCGGGGCGGATGGCCGAGGGCAACGTGTCGGCCGCAAACAGAATGCTTTTGTTAGTGGCCAAGGGGCACGCGGCGGTGCCGCACCGCCCGGCCGCTAAGCTGTCGTTATCGGAACAGATGGCGGCCGCTATTGCCGAGGCCGAGGCGCTAAGCGCGGCCAAGCCTTTGGGCAAAAAGGCGGCCACGCAAGAGGCGGCCAGCAATCCGGGATCGGCTTGGGGCAGGATTTTAAACTAATGGCCTATGATTTTGCGTGCCCCGATTGGGTCGCGCGGCTGGAACGTGGCGCGCCGCCAATGGCAGATCTGCCGTTGGACCGGATCGCGGCGGATCGGGCCGTGGGGATCTTTAACAATTTGCGCCTGCCCGATGTGGCGGGCTTTCCGCTGATGGCGGACGCCTGCGGCGATTGGTTTCGTGATCTGGTATCTGCGGCCTTTGGGTCTGCGGATCCGGTGACGGCTGAGCGCGCAGTGGGTGAAATCTTTTGTCTAGTGCCCAAGAAAAACAGCAAGACCACCAACGCGGCGGGCCTCGGCCTGACGGCCTTACTGGAAAACAAAACGCCAAACGCGCAAATGTTGATCATCGGCCCGACAAAAGACATTGCGGAAAATTGCTTTAATCAAGCGGTTGGGATGATCAACGCGGATCCGGTGGATCCCGACACCGGGCGGCAATATCTGGTCGACCGGTTTCATGTTGTCGACAATGATTTGACGATCACGGACCGGATCACCGGCGCGGAATTGGCGGTGAAAACATTCAGCAAAAACGTGATCACCGGCGCGATCCCAATCCTAACGATCATTGAGGAATTGCACGTTCTGGGCACCAACCCCAACGCGGCCAAGGTGCTGGCGCAGATCCGGGGCGGCATGATCACGCGGCCCGATTGCCTGTTGCTGTTTATCACAACGCAATCGGATGAACCGCCCGCCGGGGTGTTTCGGGCCGAGTTGATCTATGCCCGCCGGGTGCGGGATGGCGAAATCAAGGGCGGCAATATGTTGCCTTGCCTCTATGAATTTCCCGAGGCCATGCAACTGGACAAGGCCAAGCCATACTTGGATCCAAAAGTGTGGCGGATGGTGCTGCCCAATCTCGGCCGATCGATCACCTTGCCCCGCCTTGCGCGGCTTTATCAAAAGGCCGTGGATACAAGCCCGGATGATGAAATCATTTGGGCCTCGCAACACCTCAATATCCAAGTGGGCATGGGCAAACATGCCGAGGGCTGGATTGGCGCGGATTATTGGATGCAATCGGCCCGGCCGCTGTCGCTGGATGAAATCTTGGAAACCTCGGACGTGGTGACAATCGGGGTCGACGGGGGCGGCCTAGATGATCTTTTTGGGGTTGGGGTGATCGGACGGCACCGCGAAACGCGGGCCTATCAAGCGTGGGGCCGCGCGTGGGTGCACCCGGTGGCGCTGGACCGGCGCAAGGATATCAACACGCGGCTGCAGGACTTTGTGGCCGATGGTGATTTGGTGATCTGTGACAACCCAACGGCGGACGTTGATGAAATCGCGGCGCTGTGCAAGCGCATTTCGGATCTTGGTTTGCTGCCCGAAAAACACGGGATCGGCTTGGATCCTTATGGCGTGGTGTCTTTGATTGACGCCTTGTCCGAGGTGCACATTGAAGGCGAAGTTTTGACGGCCGTGGGGCAGGGCACGCGCCTTTCCCCAAGCGTCTGGGGTGCTGAGCGTAAATTGTCGGACGGCACGATGATCCACGCGGATCAACCGTTGATGAATTGGTGCGTCGGCAACGCCAAAAGTGAGCAACGCGGCAACGCGGTCCTGATCACCAAGGCGGCCTCGGGCAAGGCCAAGATTGATCCGCTGATCGGTATCTTTAACGCGTTTCACTTGATGGCGCGCAATCCCGAGGCGGCGGGCGGATCCGCATCGCCTTGGGATGATCCTAACTTTTCCATGACATAGCAAAGGGGGGCTGGATGGCCTTTAGCATATTTAAACGCGGGGGCGCGGCCCCGGCGCAAGCGGCCGTGGCCAACCCGCAAGAGGCGGCCGAGGCGCGCAGCAAAACGCCAGAAAGTATTAGCCAAGGCGATCCGGGCTTTGCGCGGTTTTTCGATATGGCGGCCGGGGCCGATGAGCCGGTGACAATTGAGGCGGCCCTTGGCGTGCCTGCCGTTTGGTCTGCGGTCAATTTTCTATCCCGCACCTTGGCCGCGATCCCGATTAAACTCTATCAAAAGGGCGCAGATGGCCGCGAAACCGTCGATGGGGATCCGGTTGGATCGCTTTTGAACCACGCGGCCAATGACGAAACCACGGCCTTTGCGTTTCGCCGGGGTCTTTGGCAAGACGTGTTTACCTCGGGCCGGTCCGTGTCGTTTATCGAATTGGACAAGGCGGGCCGCCCGATCAACCTTTGGCCGCTTGATACTGAAAATGTTTTAGTCGTGCGCAAGAATGGCCGCACGTTTTACAACTACCGCGACGGATCCCGCACGGTGACTTATGCCGCATCTGAGGTTTTGGATCTGTGCTTTATGCCGGGGGCCTCGCGCCTGTCGGCTAGATCGCCGGTTTACAGTCACGCGGACACGATCAACCTTGCCCTATCAATCACGCGCTACGGCGCGCGGTTTTTCAAAAATGGCGGCGTGCCGTCCTTTGTGATCACCGGGCCGTTCACCACGGCGGGCGGGGCCACCCGCGCGGCCAAGGAATTGCAAGAGGCCGTCAAAAACATGGCGGCCGAGGGGCGCAACGGGGTCGCCTTGCCCGAGGGGCACACGATCACGGCCTTGGGGCTGGATCCCGAAAAAATGCAAATGGTGGATGCGCAGCGATTTTTGATTGAACAGATTGCCCGCATTTACAATATGCCGCCCGCGTTTTTGCAGGATCTAACGCACGGCACCTTTTCCAACGTGGAACAGCAAGACTTGCAATTGGTCAAGCATGTGATCGCGCCTTGGGTCGCGTATTTTGAGGCCGAGGTAAATTTTAAACTTTACGGGCGGCGGGATCGCAGCCGGTATCTTGAAAATATCTTGGACGGCTTGATGCGCGGCGATCTGGTAAGCCGGTCCACCGCCCTAAGCAACATGATCAACACCGGGCAATTGACGCCCAATGAGGCGCGGGCATTAAACAACCGCGCCAACCTGCCGGGCGGTGAAGGCCTCTTGGTGCAAGGCGCGATGGTGCGCGCCGATGGATTGGAAGCAGTGGGGAAAGTTGATGGACAAGAATAACGAAATCCGCGCGGCGGTGCCTTTCGAGGTGCGCGCCGCCGGTGATCCGGCGGTGGTGCGTGTCGAGGGCTACGCGGCGGTGTTTGGCGATTGGGCCGATATCGGCGGGATGTTTTCGGAAAGCATCGCGCCGGGGGCCTTTGATGGCCGCCTCAAGGATGATGTGCGGTTTTTGATCAATCACGGCGGCTTGCCTTTGGCCCGCGTGGCGTCTGGCACGCTGGATCTGTCGGTGGATGCGCGCGGCCTCAAGGTCGCGGCGGATCTGGACGCGTCGGATCCTGACGTGGCGCGGATCGTCGGCAAAATGAAGCGCGGCGATCTGAACGAAATGTCGTTTGCGTTTCGTTCTGATGTTGATGAATGGGACGATAGTGGCCCGATCCCCAAGCGGACGATCAAGCGGATCAAGTCCCTGCACGATGTGTCAATCGTGACCGAGGGCGCTTACGACACCACGGAAATCGGCCTGCGCAGCCTAACCGGCGCGCGCGCTGAAAACCCCCAAGATTTGACAGGCGGCACCGCGCGCCGCCTGCGGATGCGGCTGCGGTTGCAAGAGGGCTAAGGCCCTGCGCAACGGGGCTGCGCAAGTCGCACCCTATTTTCCCCAAAAAACCCGAAAGGTTTATTACATGACTGTTAAAGAATTGCGCGAAAAGCGCGCCCGCCTGATCACGCAAGCCCGCGCCAAGCATGACGAAATCAAGGGCGACACCACGGACGCCCGCCAAGCTGAAATCGCAACCGAATTTGATGCGATCATCACCGAAGCGGACGGCCTTGAAGCCCGCGCCGTGTCGCTGGAACGTCTGGAAAGCGCCGAAAACAGCCTGACACTTGGCGACACGCGCGCCCCGCGCGGCGATGAAGGCGAACAGCGCGGCGTGATCGTGCCCGAGGCCGTCGCGTATCGCTCGGCCTTTTTCGAGTTGATGAAAGCGGGCGGCGATGTGCACGCGGTATCCAATGAGGTCCGGGCCGCTCTGGCCGAGGGCAACAAGGAAACCCGCGCGCAAACCGCTGGCACCGATGCCGAGGGCGGCCACATTGTGCCCGCTGAAATGATGGCGCAAATCGTCATTGCGATGGCGGCATGGGGTCCGATGTATTCGGCCGGGTTCGGCACCGATATCCAAACCGCTGGCGGTGGTTCGCTGCCAATTCCGGGCGTGGATAACACCGCTTTCCGCGCGGCAAAGCAGGCCATTGAAGGTGCCGCTCTGGCGGACACTGGCGCGCAAGATCGCGTGTTCACCAAAAAGACATTGGAGGATTATCTCTATCCAACCGATTGGCTGCGCCTGTCGCTGCAACTGTTGACCGGCGGCATGGGCAACATGGAAAGCCTGTTTGGCGGGATGCTGGGCGAACAGCTCGGCCGCACCGCAAACGATGTGCTGACAATCGGATCCGGTGTGTCTGAGCCGCAAGGCATTGTCACCGGCGCGGGCGTTGGTTTCACACCGGCGGGTGTCGCGTCGATCACATCGGATGATCTGATGGAGTTGGTTCACAAGATTGATCCGGCTTATCGCGCATCGCCCAAGTTTGGCATGATGTTCAACGACACCACCTTGCTGGCGCTGCACAAGCTGAAAGACGGCCAAGGCAACTATCTGCTGGGCAAAGATCCAACCCAAGCGGGCACGCTGCAAATCGGCGCGGTGACGGCAAAATACACCGTCAACCAAGCGATGCCGGATATGGCGGCCTCGGCCCGCTCTATCGTCGTCGGTGATATGGGCAAATACTTTGTGCGCAAAATCGGGTCCGTTGTGATCGGCACCGATAAAAGCGCGCAGTTCTGGCCGGGCATGGGCATGGCCGGGTTTACCCGCCTTGATGGCGTCGTGGCGGACACGCGCGCAATCAAGGCGCTTGTGCACCCTGCGGCCTAATTTGAGGCCATAGGGCCGCCCTTGCCCCTGCGCGGCCCCTGAGCGGGCCGCGTTGCGGGGTGTGGCGGCGAATGCGGCGCGGCTGGCATGGCCGCGCCGCCTGATCTGACATTTTATTTTGAAGGGGGTGCGCAATGGGTGCAGCCAAATTGATGTTTTCTGCGGTGCTTCTGGCCTCGCGCGCCGGTGCGGCTGGCGGGTCGCGCGGTGATCCGGGCAGTTTCGGCATTGCCGAGGCGCAACGCCTTGAGGCCGCCGGGCAAATCCGGGTGGATGATCCGGGCGATCTGGCCGAAATCCGCGCCTATGTGCCGGTGATCGAAACCGCCACCCCGGATCCGATTGATCTTGAAGCGGCCGAGGCGCAGGCCGTCGCGGCAAAGATGGCCAAGGCGGCAAACGCCAAGGCGGCCAAGGCTGCCAAGGATCCGAAAGGGGCGCTCTAATATGTGGGGCCGCGTGAAAGTGAGTGTGCCGCCCGCCGCGCTGCCCCTAACGGCGGCGGGCCTGCGGATCCGGTTGCGGGTGATGGTGACGGGGGATGATACGGACGATGCGGCCGATGAAGCGTTGCTAGAGGATATGTGCGCGGCGGCCGTGGCCGAGGTGGACGGGCCTGACGGGATCGGCGTGGCGATGATGCGGCAAACGTGGGCGCTGTCGCTGGATGGCTTTGCCCCGGTGATCGGCTTGCCCGGCGCGCCTGTCGCGGCCGTGGTGTCGGTGCGCTATCTGGATCCGGCCGGGGTCTGGCAAGATCTGGACGCGGCCCGCTACCGGGTCGCGCTCGGCTCGGATCCGGCCCGGTTGGTGCCGATCGGTCTGGGCTGGCCTGCGGTGCTGCACGGCCCCGATGTTGTCGAAATCCTTTACGCCTTGGGGGCCGATGATGCCGCCTTGGTGGATCAAGGGCTTGTCACGGCCGTGGCTATGCTGGCCGGGCATTATTGGGAAAACCGGGAGGCGGTTGTGGTGGGCGGCGGGGCTGCGGTTGAGGTGCCCTTGGGCGTTCAACGCGCGCTTAATCGCCACCGGCGCGGCCGGGTGGCAGGGTGAGCCGCGCCGGGTTGATGCGGGATCGCGTGCGGTTTGATCGCAAGAAAACCGGCCGCGATGCTTACGGCAATGAGGCCGAGGGCTGGCAAGAGGGCTTTTTGAAAACCTACGGCGATATTCTGGAAACGCTCGGCAAGGAACGCGTGGCCGCCGGGCGATTGGAAGGCAACGCCACCGCCACCTTGCGGGTGCGTGGATCTGTGGCGGCCTCGGGGATCACGGCGGCGGACCGGGTTTTTATGCGCGGCGGGCTGTGGTCAATCCTTGGCGTTGGCAGCGTAGGCCGCAAGGGCGAAACGCTGGAATTTCTTTGTGAGCGGGGGGGCGCATTATGAGCGTGACAGGTGACGGCCGGGTAAACCGGCGGCTGCGCAATCTGGCCAAGTCGGGGCCGCGTGCGGTGGGGCAGGCCAGCGCCGTGACGGGCCGATCAATGGTGCGAATTGCCAAGGCGTTGATCCCGGTGGATAGCGGCGACACGCAAGACGAAATCGAAATGACGCAATTCCGGGATGGGTCGGTGCTGGTCAATTTTGGCCAAAAGGCCAAGGTGATTGAAGGCGGCAAAGGCCCGCACCCCTACGTCAACCCAACCCTAAAGGTTGAACGCAAGCGTCACCGCGCGCGGGTTAATCGCGCGTTGAAAAAGGCTCTCAAGGTCGCGTTTAGTGGCTGATGGTCCCGCGCTGGCGTTACAGGCGGCCGTTGTGTCGCATCTTTTGAGCCTGCCCGCTGTGTCCGATTTGGTCGCGGCCCGGATCTATGACGAGCCGGGGCCGTCTGCGGAATTTCCTTATATCCGCCTCGGCAGTCTGGATCTTGCCCCGTTTCGCACCGATGGCGCAACGGATTGGGATATCATGTTGACGGTTGAGGTGCACTCGCGCCCGGTGGCGGGCCGGGTGGAAGCTGCCCGGATTGCGGGCGCAATTGTGGCGGCTCTTGAGGGGGCCGAGGCGGCGGCGGTGCCTTTGGCGGTGCCGGGCTATCCGCTGGAATGGTGCCAATTTGAGGCGCAGGCCGTGGCCCGGCAAAGCGATGGCGCGTCCTACGTCGCCACAATCGCTTTTCAAGTTTCGCTCTCGGGCGGCTGATCAATCCTTGGCCGCACGGGCCGAGGCAACCTTGGGGCTGCGGCCCCTTTTTTTTGGAAAATTGGAGATAAAAATGGCTAAGCAATTGGGCCGCTTGATGCTGATCAAGCTGAAAGAGGATGCGGCGTTTGTGACGCTGGCCGCGCTGAAATCGAAATCTATTTCGATCAATAACAACGCGGTTGATGTGACCACGCCCGACTATGACGCCCCCGAGGGGCCTTTGTGGACCGAAGTGCTAACGGGTGCCACAAATCTGGCGGTGTCCGGGTCGGGCTACGCCAAGAAACAGGCGGCCGAGGCCACCTTGGTGGGGATCGCGCTTTCTGGCGATGCGGCGGCCGAGTTTGAAATTGTCGTGCCCAATATCGGCACATTTTCCGGCTTTTTTCACGTCGCCACAACCGATCTTGGCGGAGAACAAGAGGACGGTGTAACCTTTGGGTTGTCGCTCAATTCCACCGGCGCAATCACCTTTGTGGCCGAGGCCGCCTAAATGGGGATCGCGTCAACGGCGCGCTATGAGGGGGACGTGGGCGGCATTAGCCGCCCGCTAACCCTTCACAATGCTGAAATTGAGCGTTTCGAGGTGCAACACGCGCCATTTGGGATCTATGACCTTTGGGATCGCCTGTTTGAGCGCGGCGCGGAACCACAAGCCCGCCATGTGCGCGATCTGGTGGCCTTGGGGCTGGTGGGCGCAGGCATGACGGACCGGGCGGCCGATGATCTGGTGGGCGCGCTGCCCCCGTCTGAAAATATGGCCTTGCGCGAAACCGCGCGGATGTTGCTGGGCACCACGTTTTTGCCTGCTGTTCTGAATAGCGAAAAAAAAAACGAGGCTGGGTAGCCGGGCCGCG
>Ga0222645_100195_pt1 | contig 35492 bp, 30 predicted proteins | sample AntAcemetagen292_FD_179881 | JGI IMG/M metagenome (GOLD analysis project Ga0222645, IMG submission 179881) | Saline water microbial communities from Ace Lake, Antarctica - #292 | ecosystem: Environmental > Aquatic > Non-marine Saline and Alkaline > Saline | place: Antarctica: Ace Lake | collected...
AAGGCCTAGGCAGGCTGAACGCCTATGCCAAGCTCATGCACCATATGTCGCTGGTTGCCATTGGCGGTATCAGCGAGGCTCATGTTCCGCTGGTGATGCAAAGCGGCGTGGGTTCAATCGCTGTGGTAAGGGCCATCACTGGAGCCAACGACCCTGAGTTGGCGTTGCGCAGCTTGCAAGCATTGATGGGCAAGCACACGCCTGTTGGCTGTTAGGATTTCAAAATGCCAGCGTTGACACGGTCAGCTGTGGCCTGTATCTGGTCTGTTCGGTGGCCCTACATTGAGACCTTTGGCGCGTTGCAACCTTGTCAGGGTGCCAAGTTGTAACCTGTTACATGCGGATGGTGGCATTAGGTCACAGCTGCGGCGAGGACTGGTTTGTTCGTAGGGGGTTCTCTATATCGCAATGGTTTGGTAGATGTGTGCCAGCGATTCAGTTGGTTGTTTAGTCGTTCATGTCTGCATGTGCCGATATTAAAAATGCTTGATTCCCCATGTTGTACCTACGCGAAAACGCCAAGCACATGAACCTTAGGTTGTTGTCGCAAAGCGGCCTCTACTTGTTGAAAGTGGCATCGCTGTCACATCCCCATCCCCATTCGTGGCGTCCTGTGCCAGGCTTGGGTATGTGATGCATGTTCGCTTTGTACAGGTGGCTGTCACCAACAGCTCATGTCCATGAACCACCCGGGGGCCCCCGCCGCTTGTGCAAAGGGGGTTGCCTGTGCGCCTGTTGTTGGCAACCCAGTTGGCAGGTTATTGGGTTCGCCTCAACGCGCACGGTCTAAGGCGCGCGTGCGGTGTTGGGTTGTGCCAAGCGCCCACACTGGTTCAGGTGCGCGTGGGCTTGGCGTTGAGTCGCTGCTGTTTCAGTCTGGCAGGTACTGCTCACTCCAGCTCTCGCTGGCGATGCCGCTGTCAATCAAGGCGTCAATCTCTTCACTGGTTTTTCCCAAGTCCATCAGCACTTGGCGTGTCGATGCGCCGTATTTTTCAGCTGGTTTTAAAGCGTAAATTTTGCCGCGACTAGGCCTGACTGCAAACGGGTCTAGTTGCGTAACAACGTGACCGCTGGGGTGGTCGGCAAACTCTGAAAATGCATAACTGCCTTTGTCAGTGCCCGGTGTGCCGTCTGCCGGTCGGGTGTTGTAGGCTCGAATAGATTCGATGTTTTCACAAATTGCTGCGCCAATGTCGGCGGCTTGCAAGCGCTCTACCCAGTCGGCGGCGCGGGCTGTCATAAATGCTTGCGCCAAGAACGCGGCATATTCGAGTGGGTCGAGCGCTGATATGCCCTCTAAGCCAGGCACTGTCTCTAAACGTGGCAAGTCCGCTGGGTAGGCGCTGAGCAATACAAAACGGTCTGAGGAGGTGTAGTAGAAACGTGCCAGTGCGTCGTAGCCAACCACTTCACGCCCTGCAGGTTCGTCAAACAGACCGCGGCGTATGTAGTCGTAACAAAATGGCAATTGCGCCAAATTGCTCAACGCCGACAGCGAGGTGCGCGCGCGCCCAGTGCGGCCAGTCTTGAGCTTTTGGTACAGCGCTGTGGCAATGCCCAATGAGCCACCAAATCCGCACATGACGTCAATCGTGCCCACATGCGCATGCTCTTCAGGCGTATCCATAGAGCCGCCAAAGCGGGTCATGATGCCAGTGGTGGCTTGCACCAAATCGTCATAGCCCAGGTAGCCTGATCGAGGGCCTGGCAGTGGGCCACTGAAGCAATCAAGCTTACAAAAAATAGCGTCTGGGTTTAATTTTTTCAGGCTGACCTCGTCTAGGCCCATGGACTCAACCTGGCGGTCTGGCGCATTCCATACGATGACGTCGCTGGCTTTTATGAGCTCCTCAAGAATGGCTCGTCCTTGAGGCTTGGTGATGTCGGTCAGCAACGATTGTTTACCGCGCATGTGCGATATGCCAAAAATGACGGTGTTCCAGCAGTCATAAAACGGCTTGGCAGGGTCCAGCTTGATGACCTTGGCACCAAATCTAGCCAAGTAGGCTACCGAGTGCGGCCCGGCAATGACGTTGCACAAGTCCAGAATGCGCACGCCGTCTAGCCAGCCATCTCTGGCATTTTTTTGACGCACGCGTGGCAGTTTGGTTTCTATAGCAGCCAAGGTTGCAAGTGCTGTGGCGTAACTCACCATGCGACGTGGTTGCGGGGTCACCATGGTGCGCGCGCTTTCCTCTAGCCAGATCATTGGACCTGGCTGAATCATGGGGCCGTATACAGGGTCGTCAACTTCCAGCATGAGTCCGGAGGTTTCCGCGTGGTCGTCGTTGATCCACTCTTGTAGCCAACGGTGAGGCGCGCCAGGAAATTTACCGCGTCCAAAAATGCGCTCCCACTCTTTGGCTGTGCGGGTGATGAACACTTCTTTCATGCGAGCTGAGATGCGATCAGCCCATACTTTTGGCAGCGGGTACACGCCCAGCGACACATCGCTGGTCCATTTGGCGACTGGCAGGTACGTGTCCTCTTCCTCACCCAAACCTTCAGCCACCAGCTCATCGTAAATGCCCAGCGCTTGCAAGCAGCGCTTGGCATGGTGCTTGTGACTTGGGCACACGACATAAAACATGCGCCCGTCTTTGCACTTGTAGCTGCGGTAGAAGGGGTCCAGTAATTCTTGCAAGTCCTCGTAGGACAGGTTCATGGGCAAGCCTTCTGTGCGGCGGCGCTCTATTTCCTTTTCGCGCTGTGTTTTATAGCGCTCTGGGCAGTTTTCGATTTTGATGGAGTTGTAGCTTAAGCCTTCCATCACAGCCGATGCCAATGGCACTTCCACTTGGTCGCCAAGCCCTGTCCGCTCTCGTGCTTGCAAAGCCAAGACAACGGCAGACGCGGCCAACATGGTGCCGTAGGCAGAGGCCAACGGCAATGGAGAAAACGATGGGTTGATACCCATCAAAACGCGGTTAAGCCCCATGTCTGTAAACACGCCTGACTGCGCATTGATGACGCTTTCAAATGCGCGCCAATCGCGGCGCAACTCATCGTTGGATGCAAAGCCAGGTATGGACAGTGTGATCAGTTCTGGCCTGTCCACGCGCAATGCCGTGAAGTCGAGTCCCATGCGTGTCATCACGCCAGGGCGGAAATTTTCAATCACGATGTCGGCCTCTTCGATCAACGCTTTGGCCTGCTCTAGCCCCTCAGCGCTTTTTAAATCAACCGTGATGATGAGCTTGTTTCTGTTCAACGTGGCGTTGGCTGGGCTGTCCCACAGGGGCCCACCCGGTGGGTCAATGTGCACCACGGTGGCGCCGAGGTCTGCCAAGATCATGGCCACAGCAGGGCCGGCCATGTATTGACCAAAGTCAACAACCTTCAGGTCGCGCAGGGGAAGTGGGGAGGTGTCTGTGGCGGCCATGGCATGTAAATGTTGAAACGTTGATGTACACAAGACTGTAACGTCTAGCGGTGGTGCACTTGTGCCAGTTGGCCAAATGCGCTGTTATCTTGCAAGGGCGTTCAGTGCCAGACTTGCAGGGTATGTCTCAGCCTTATGGTGTTTATCGCTTAGGTGGTTGCGTGGCAATCAAATGCTGGTTGTCTTTACAGTGAGAAACATCAGCCTTCAGCCACCGCAGCAGGGACAAGCTCAGCACGAGCAAGACCGAAATCAGGGGCAGTGCCACGATGATGGTGAGCATTGAGTCAGGAAACAGCAGCAGTGGCCCTACCACACCCAACAACAACAATACCTACAACGAGAATACGCGCATGTCAGTGCGGTCTCCAGTCTTTATTTTTCTTTGCACATAGGTTTCCATTTTTCATACGGATTGATAAACAACTCACATGTCGATTTCTATAGCAACGAGTGCCTCACCAACGACAAGTCTTTGCGCTGGCTCACGCTTTAGGTTGATGCTTCTGTTGAATCCAACGCGCTGCCTTTTCGGCGATCATCAGCGTGGGTGAATTGGTGTTGCCGCTGGTGATGGTGGGCATAACGCTGGCGTCGACGACGCGCAAGCCAAGCACGCCGTGCACCCGCAAGAAAGGGTCCACAACAGCGCTTAGATCGTTATTACGCCCCATTTTGGTGGTGCCAACAGGGTGAAAAATAGTGTTGGCAATGTCACCAGCCAAACGAGCCAGCGCCTCATCTGACTGGTAGGCCACGCCAGGTTTCCACTCTTGTGGGGTGTAACCTGCCAAGGCTGGTTGGCTCGCGATCTCTCTAACTTGGCGCAGACTTTGCGCCGCAATCAGCCTGTCTTCCTCGGTGCTGAGGTAGTTGGGCGCAACGGCAGGCGCATCGGTGGACTTGTTGCTGGTGATGGTCACGCTGCCACGGCTGCTGGGGTTGAGGTTGCACACGCTGGCGGTGAATGCTGGAAACGCGTGCAAGTCTTCGCCAAAGGCGTCCAAGCTGAGCGGCTGCACGTGGTATTCCAGATTGGCGTAAGGCTGAGAAGGATCCGATTTTGTAAATGCACCAAGCTGGCTGGGCGACATGCTCATGGGGCCCGAACGCTTGAGGACATACTCCAAACCAATTTTGGCTTTGCCCCACCAACTGTTGGCCAATGTGTTGAGTGTGGAAGCGCCTTCAACTTTGAAGACGGCACGAATTTGCAAATGATCTTGCAAGTTTTGTCCCACGCCGGGCAGGTCTTTTACCACTGCAATACCCAAGTTGGTGAGGTGTCTAGCGTCGCCAATGCCTGATAGTTGTAGCAGTTGCGGCGAGCCAATTGCGCCAGCGCTGAGTATGACTTCGTTGTGGGCTTGCACCGACAACGATTGTCCACCCCGCATTACCTGCGCACCGGTGCACCGAGGTTGTCCATCCTGCGTGGTGAACAGCAATTTCTCGACATGTGCCTCTGTCCAAATAATCAAGTTTTTGCGCGAGCGAACAGGTCTGAGAAAAGCTTTGGATGTATTCCATCGCCAGCCGGATTTTTGATTCACTTCGAAGTAACCAACGCCTGCGTTGTCGCCACTGTTGAAGTCCTCTGTCCGCTCTATGCCAGCTTGCACAGCCGCTTCGGCAAAGGCTTCCAATATGTCCCAGCGCAAGCGTTGTTTTTCAACTCGCCACTCGCCACCATGGCCATGTAGCTTGCCAAATGCGGGTGTTGCGGTGCCGTGTTGGTCCATGCGGTAGTGGTCTTCATGCGCCATGAAGTCTGGCAGCGAGTGCGCCCAATCCCACTGCGGCTCACCCGTGGCTGCTGCCCATGCGTTGTAGTCGCGGGCTTGCCCGCGCATGTAAATCATGCCGTTGATGCTCGAGCAGCCGCCCAGGGTTTTACCGCGTGGGTAGGCCAGGCTTCGTCCGTTTAAGCCCGGTTCAGGCAGGGTTTTATACAACCAGTCGGTGCGGGGATTGCCAATGCAATACAAGTAGCCCACAGGGATATGAATCCACGGGTAGTTGTCTTGTTTGCCAGCCTCTAGCAGCAGCACGCGTTTAGCCGGGTCCGCACTTAGGCGGTTGGCCAGCAAGCACCCGGCAGTGCCCGCGCCAACAACGATGTAGTCAAACTGTAGGCTGTTCATGATGCGAGGCTTATTTGGCAACAGGCATGGTGAACTCGGCGCCTTTGGCGATGCTCTCAGGCCAGCGCTGCATGACAGATTTTTGTTTGGTGTAAAAACGCACGCCTTCTTCGCCATAAGCGTGCATGTCGCCAAACAGGCTTCGCTTCCAACCACCAAAACCGTGCCATGCCATTGGGACTGGAATTGGCACATTCACGCCCACCATGCCAACTTGAACGCGTCGAGAAAACTCGCGTGCGGTATTGCCGTCTTGTGTAAAGAGGCTCACACCGTTGCCAAACTCGTGCGCGTTTATAAGCTCCAAACCTTCGTTGAAATCTTTTACACGGACACAGGCCAACACGGGACCAAAAATCTCCTCTAGGTAAATTGTCATATCTGCACGCACATGGTCAAACAGCGTGCCACCCATGAAAAATCCAGATTCAAAACCAGGTACGGTTAGGTTGCGCCCGTCTACCAACAGGGACGCACCTTCTTCAACGCCTGAGGCGATGTAGTTTGTGATGCGTTGGTGTGCTGCAGCACTGACAATGGGGCCCATTTCGGCATCTGGTTCTAGGCCGTTTTTGACCTTCAGCGTTTGAAGGCGCTCAACCAGCATAGGGATTAAGCGGTCACCCACATCACCTACCAAAGTGGCGACAGAAATAGCCATACAACGCTCACCGGCTGAGCCGTAAGCGGCGCCCATTAGGGCGTCTGCTGCCTTGTTGAGGTCGGCGTCAGGCATGACCAGCATGTGGTTTTTCGCACCGCCCAAAGCTTGTACGCGTTTGCCGTGGCGGGCGCCCACTTCATAGATGTAGTTTGCAATGGGCGTGGAGCCTACAAAAGAGATGGCTTGCACATCAGGGTGCTCTAGCAGGGCATCCACTGCCACTTTGTCGCCTTGCACCACGTTGAATACACCGTCTGGGAAACCCGCTTGTTTCATCAAGTCGGCCATCATCAGTGACGGTGTGGGGTCGGTGGGTGATGGCTTGAGTACGAAGGTGTTGCCTGCAGCAATTGCCACAGGAAACATCCACATGGGTACCATCACGGGGAAGTTAAATGGCGTCACACCGGCCACCACGCCCAAAGGTTGGCGCATGGTCCAGTTGTCAATACCGGTTGAAACTTGTTCGGTGTAATCACCTTTGAGCAGTTGGGGCATACCGCAGGCAAATTCCACAATGTCAATGCCGCGCTCAACCTCGCCTTGGGCATCGGTAAACACCTTGCCGTGTTCCAAAGTAATGGCTCGGGCCAAGGCGTCTTTGTTGTCGTTGAGAAGCGCTAAAAAGCGGTTCATAAGCCTGGCTCGGCGAATGGGTGGCATGGCACTCCAACCGGGAAAAGCGGCTTGTGCTGATTGAACGGCGAGGCTTACTTCATCCACACCGGCCAGGGCCACTTGAGCGCTGACGGTGCCAGTGGCAGGGTTGAAGACATCTTGCAATCGCCCGCTGTTGCCCTCGACGGAGTTGCCATGTATGTGATGACCAATATGTGTAAGACTCATGATGTGTTTCCTGGTGTGTGCAGTGAAGTCAGTAATATGTAGCTTTGTGGCTTGGATTCTATGCACCTCCAGCGGAGCAATCCAATGAATAATGCGCTAGATGATATAAGCTGAGGTAATAATGTGAACCTGCCAATAGACCTAAAAGTGCTGCAAAGTTTTGTCGCGGTAGCCGAGTTTGGCAACGTAACGCGCGCCGCCGACGCGTTGTGTATCACCCAGCCAGCTGTGAGCTTGCGGTTGAAGCAGCTCAGCGCGCACTTCGATTTGGTGCTGTTTCGCCGAACGGCGAGAGGACTGGACTTAACCGATGACGGTTTGGCGCTGTTGGCGCGTGCCAAAGCCGTGATGTTGAGTTTGCTAGAACTCGAGCGCACAGCGCAGCAGCTGCACCATCAGTTGCGCGGTGGCTTGTGTATAGGTACGGTCATAGACCCTGAATTCATTCGCTTGGGTGCTTTTTTGCGTGCTTTGGTGCAGGCTGCGCCGTTGTTGGCAAAAGAGCTGCGTCACGGCATGAGCGGCAATGTGCGCGATTGGGTGATGCGCAATGAGGTTGATGCAGGTTTTTTCTTAGGCTATGTGGGTCAAGATCAAGACGATGCATTTGAGTCCGTGCTTCACCACAAACCCTTGGCTGATTTTGTCTACCGCGTGGTGGCTCCTCCGGGTTGGGAGGCGCAAGTGGTGGACAAAGATTGGAATGCACTTGCCAAGTTGCCATGGCTGGGAACAGCTGAGGCGTCGGTGCATCACAGGCTGCTGCAACAGGTATTTGGAGGGCGTTCAGTGATGCCGCGTTTTGTAGCACGTGTGGACCAAGAAAGCTCCATGCTGGCCATGGTCAGATCGGGCGTTGGTTTGAGCCTGTGTAGAGACTCTGTTGCCTTGCAAGAAAAATACCGCCATGGTTTGGTCATCAATGAACGCGTCAGCGTGGACTGCAGACTCAGCTTTATTTGTTTGAAGTCCAGACAAATGGAGCCATCTATCGCCTGCGCATTGGCTGTGTTGGACAGCCTATGGGTGACGCCACATGCGACTTAGCGCGCCTCATACAGTCGGCACGTCATCTGGTGCTTGGTGCTGCACAAACAGCACCACGCGTTAGGGCGCAAAAAAGCGGGCAAGTGGCCCGCTTTTTTACGCATGGAAACCCGTGATTTCAGCCGCTCGCCGCAATTAACCGCCCAAACTTGGGCGTTTGCTCATGGTGTCGCGCCATGCACGCAGCGATACAAGCGAATCGGGAATCTCAAGCTTGGCAAAGTCCGCAAAGCCTAGGCCGTAAAACAGCGTAATGTCTGCCATTGAAAACTGACTGGCAGCCACAAAATCGCGGCTTTGCAGGTGTTGATCAAAGTATTCAAGTCCGCGTTGAGCATTGGCTTTTTGAATCGTACCCCATTGCTCACATGGGTTGATTTCTAATGTTGGGCCCAAGCCTGGCGTTGCATGGTGGAAGTAGCTGGCCACAGCATCCAACACCAAGTTCTCAGCTCGGCGCTGCATCATATGAATTTCAGCACGCTCTTCAGCGGTTCTACCGGTCAGAGGCGTACCTTCAAATTGGTGGTCAATGTATTCGGTAATAGCGGTTGACTCAGATATAAACTGCCCGTCGGCAGTGCGCAACACAGGCACGGTTCCCATTGGGTTCATGGCATAAAACTCCGGCGTACGATGCTGAGAAGCCATCACGTCGATTTCAATAAAATCAACTCGGTCGGTGGCATTTTTCTCCGCGAGTGCGGCACGTATTCTTGCTGGGTTTGGGAATCCTGTTGTTTCATAAACGGTAATCTTGGACATTATTTTTCCTTGTAAAAAGGCTCATATGTGAGCGCAGGGTTGTGTGCCGCTGCAGGTCTGAAATGACCTGTGCAGGTGGGTGAATTAAAAGTGCACAAAGCCCTTACCGATTTTTCGATAAACCGTTGCGCCTAGGCTTGAGTGGAGGTTGATAGCTTCGCCAGCAGCAATGCGAATCCATGAGTGGTCTGGGTAGTCAACGCCGTTGACTGTGATGGCACCATCAACTACAAACACCTCAAAGACATCTGTAAAGCGCAGGTCTTCAGCCCTAAAGCCTGCGCCATAACGGTGCAGTGAGGTCTGCTCATAGGGCGAGTTATACAGCTCAAGCATGCTTTCCTTGCTGTCAATTTCTGACCAGGTCGCCGCGTTGGTGTCCATCTCGACGAACGCAGTTTCATCAAACGGCAGTTGCGCCAGTTTGACAAAAATCTCTGTGCCGCCTACGCTGAATGGCTTGTGGCGAGATGCGGGTGGGTTGCGGACATACCAGCCTTTTGAAAAGTGGCCCTTTTGATCAGAGAACGTGCCATCAAGCACCAGGTATTCTTCACCGCGGGCATGCTGGTGCCAGTCGAAATAGCTGTCAGGCTCGTACCTAACGCAAGAGGTTGCACGCTTGGCAACTTCATCACCAACGCGCTCAAACATCATGCGGGTGACACCTGTCATAGGCGTAGGGGTGAAGTCAATATCACCTTGTTTGATGGTGACTGTTGTGTCAAAGTCGCTGTTGAACTCAATGTAGGCTTGCGCGGCGGTGTTCATGCTGAGATCCTTACCTAAGTAAATTAACTAAATGAGCTTATATCTTAAGGTTTAAAACCTAGCAATGCGAGGCATAATTTCTACGTAAGTAAGATAGATTTTCTTTCTTGGTTGTACAGGTCTATATGTTTTTAAATGCACTTAAATATTTCGAGGCTGCCGCTAGGCTTGGCAGCTTTTCTGGGGCTGCGCAGGAGTTAAGCGTGACGCCTGCAGCAGTGGGTCAGCAAGTCCGTACGCTAGAGGGCTGGTTGCAGAAACCGTTGTTTATCCGGACCAAGAGCGGCAGTTCACGTTTGACACCAACCCCTGAGGCCCTGGCGGTATTGCCAGAGCTACAACTGGGCTTTAGACACATACAACATGCGGTGACCCAGTTGTCGCAAACCAATACGCACAAGAAAATAACCGTGAGCGTGAGCCCTGCCTTTGCAGCCAAGTGGTTGTTGGCCAGAATCGACGACTTTGCGCGTCAATGTCCCGACATTGATGTGCGTCTAGATACCACTTCGCGCACGCGGGACTACCACGCTGACGGTATTGATGTGGGTGTTCGGTATGGGCCTGGCAAATGGCCTCAGTTGATCGCAACCAAGTTGATGCAGGAGGATATTTTCCCTGTTTGCTCACCCAAGTTGTTGCCCCATGCATGTTTGCAAATCAATGACATTCTGAATCTGCCATTGCTGCATGACTGCACCATGGCGCATAGAGCGGAGTTTCCCAGCTGGCACATGTGGCTGGCGCATCACAACATTGATGTGAGCCATGCACAGCGTGGGTTGAAAATCAACAATTCAGCTGCCGTTGTTCAAGCCGCCATCGACGGCCAAGGCGTTGCACTTGGGCGAGGCGTGCTGGTGCACGACGACATTCAGTGTGGGCGTCTGGTTCGTTACCCTAGTGAGTCGTATTCGCCTGGCACACTGGGCTATTACGTGGTTCAGCCCGAGCACATTGCGCCATCGCCGGCCGTTCACAGCTTTACGCGGTGGTTGCTACAAATGGCTATAACATCTGGCGGCAATAGGTTGCAAGACCCTGGTCTTAACGCCCAAGCCTAGTCAGTGCCGAGCAGGCTTGTGTTGACCCGTTGTGGCCAGCACCACGCCCGCCAGCGCAATGGCAAAGGCCAAGACTTGCAGCCCTGTCATGACTTCGCCAAAAAACGCCACGCCAATCGTGGCAGCACTGATGGGCAGCATGACGGTAAAAACGCCAGCTTGATGGGCCTGTACACCTTTTAGACCCGTCATCCACAGCCACACTGTGAGCATGCTGGCTGCAATGGCATAAAACACCAGCAGGCCCCAGCTTGAGACCGTCACCACTGAAAAGTCAAACAGCAGCAACCAATACACACCCATGGGTGTTGTCAATGCCAAGCCCCACAAGTTGATGAGTGATGCAATGCGCTTGGGGTTTAAGTGGCTGGTTAAGTGCTTGCCAATCACGGCGTAGGCTGCCTCGCAGCACACAGCAGCGCATACCAGCAGGTTGCCCAGCCAAGCCTGAGGGTGTGTTGCAGATGTGTCGCTGTGGCTGATGCTGGCGTACAAACCAATACCCACTATGGCGCAGCCTATGGCCAACAACGACCTGGCATGCAGGCGCTCTTTTAAAAACACCGCACTTTGCAATGCCACCATGGCAGGAATAGCCGACAGAATCACGCCAGCCGAACTGGCGCTGGTCATGCTCACGCCGTACAGCATGCATATAGAGAACATGAAGTTGCCTAGAAACGACTCTAGAAACAGCAGTTTCTTAGTGCTTGGTCGCAGCGGTTGTTCGTCTGCAGGCTTTTTGAGCCAAGCAGCCATGGCAACAGTTGCAATGCCAAAGCGCAACCAGGCGAGTAAAAACACCGGGAATACGGCTACCAATGGTTTGGACAGCGCCACGTAAGAGCCCACCAGCGCCATGCTGGTTGCTAAACAAGTGAATGCGAGCCAAGGTTTCATTGGTGGTTAGCTTAGGGCATTTCATGCGTGAAATTATTCACCCACCATATGGAATGTCTTGATGCTGCGCTGCATCAAAATTTCTCATGGTGAGAAAGATGGTTTTGCAATGCGAAATACTGTGTAGATAGCATTGTTTTTATTGGTTTAAATATATTGTCTTATATAAGACACAAGACAAATATAAGTCTTATATAAGACTTATAGTGAACCCTATGGCCAGCATGCAAACAGTGCACACAATGCTCGCAAAGAGTTCAGTTATGTTTCACCTTTAAGGAAATTCACCATGGTCCATTTAACCCGCGAACAACAAGTAGCCGCTCTCAAAAAAGACTGGGCGGACAACCCACGTTGGACAGGCGTCAAGCGCAACTACACCGCAGAGGATGTGGTGCGTTTGCGCGGCAGCTTGCAGCCTGAGTACACACTCGCCAAACGTGGTGCAGAAAAACTGTGGGACAAAGTCAACGGCGGTGCCAAGAAAGGCTATGTCAACGCTTTTGGTGCCATCTCTGCAGGCCAAGCCATGCAACAAGCCAAAGCCGGCTTAGAAGCGGTGTACCTGTCCGGCTGGCAAGTTGCCGCTGATGGCAATACGTCTGAGACCATGTACCCTGACCAGTCGTTGTACGCCTACGACTCAGTGCCCGCCATGGTGCGCCGTATCAACAACACGTTTAAACGCGCTGATGAAATTCAGTGGGCACGTGGTATCAACCCAGGTGATGGCGAATTTATCGACTACTTCTTGCCGATAGTGGCCGATGCGGAAGCCGGTTTTGGTGGCGTTCTCAATGCGTTTGAGCTGATGAAGAACATGATCAGTGCCGGCGCAGCAGGCGTGCACTTTGAAGACCAATTGGCTGCGGTTAAAAAATGTGGCCACATGGGTGGCAAGGTGTTGGTGCCGACAAAAGAAGCCATTGAAAAGCTCAATGCGGCCCGCTTTGCCGCGGATGTGATGGGTGTGTCAACCATCGTATTGGCACGTACCGATGCAGAAGCAGCCAACCTCATTACATCTGACCATGACGACAACGACAAGCCATTCTTAACGGGCGAGCGCACGCCAGAGGGTTTTTATCGGGTCAGAAACGGCATGGAACAAGCCATTAGCCGCGGCGTAGCTTATGCCCCGCACGCCGACTTGGTGTGGTGTGAAACCGGTGTGCCAGATATTGGCTTCGCACGTGAATTTGCGCAAGCCGTGCACGCTGCATGCCCTGGTAAATTGCTGAGCTACAACTGCTCGCCATCGTTCAATTGGAAGAAAAACCTCAACGACAGCCAAATTGCCACCTTCCAAGAAGACTTGGCCGCGTTGGGTTACAAATACCAGTTCATCACCTTGGCTGGTATTCACATCAACTGGTTCAACACCTTCAAGTTCGCCAAAGCCTACGCGGGTGGAGAGGGCATGAAGCACTACACAGAGATGGTGCAAGAGCCAGAGTTCGCTGCACGTGAAGATGGCTACACGTTCGTGTCCCACCAGCAAGAAGTTGGCGCAGGCTACTTTGATGAAGTGACAACTGTTATTCAAGGTGGCGCATCGTCTGTGAGGGCCTTAACGGGCTCTACTGAAGAGGAGCAGTTTCATTGAGTTGTGAGTCATGCCTGTTGAGCCCATAAAGTAGGGGCTTGGCGGACTCTCGAGGAAAGCCTCTTCCGTTGTGGTTGGGGCTTTTTTATGTTGTGATGGCAGTATTTAGACGCGCTAAGACCCAGCAACTTATTGAATCTTGTAAGCGGCAGTCGAGTTTGTCGGCGACATCTTTTGCCAATGACGCTGTGTTGTGCTGCACAGGCAATACCAAGCCACAACAACTACGCCGTTAGATCAAATATTTTATCCATGGGAACCCATTTTTCACCGGTAGGTGTCCATGGTGTTGGCGCTTGATAAGTCCACATCAGCGTCTCCCAACGAACAATTGCGGGATTGTTCAGCCCAGCCAGCGCCATACGCGAAGCGTTGTAAACACTGGGGTCTACCTCCATCACCATCGTAAGCCGCGTTCCTAACCGGTAAATTTCCATTTTCAAAACGCCTTGGCTGAATAAATGCGCACGCACCTCAGGCCAGATCTCTTCGTGCGCCTGTTCATAATCGGCGATGGATTGGTCATCATTTATCAAGTCCAAGGCCAATGCATAGCGGGTCACCAACGCGGTCATGACAGCGCCCGGTCCAAGTGGGTATAGCCGCCGTCTACAAACATCCACTGCCCAGTCGTGTGGGAAGACGCATCCGATAGCAAAAACACACACATGCTAGCCATTTCTTCTGCTGTGGTCATGCGCTGTCCTAAAGGAATTTTGCTGGTGATTGAGGCCAGCTTCTCGCCAGGGTTGTCAAAACTATCTAGCCACCGTTCATACAATGGCGTCATGACTTCGGCGGGTATCAACGCGTTAACACGAACACCGTCGTTCAACAAGGCAGCTGCCCATTCTCGTGTCAACGATAACTGCGCACCTTTGGAGGCGCAATAGCCGCTGGTATTGCCTTGTCCGGTGACAGCAGTTTTAGACGAGACGTTGACAATGGCCCCGCGTGAGGCCTTGAGGTGAGGTACACAGTAGTGCGCCATGACGTAATAGTGGATTAGGTTGCGCTCAAGCGAACTGACAAAGGCGTCTCGCCCAGCATCAAGTCCAATGTTGTCGTTGATGCCCGCATTGTTCACCAGACCATGGAGATGACCAAAGCGCTGCACGGTTTGTGCCACAGCGTCTTTGCAGGCGTCATCATTGGTCAGGTCGAGCTGAAAAAATGCGTGTGATGCACCGCCCAGTTGCGCCATGAATTCTGCAGACATAGGACTTTTCCCGAATATGACTGGAATGGCGCCCTCTTGGGCTAGCGTCAGTGAAACAGCTGCACCAATGCCGCTGGCTCCGCCAGTCACAATGACAATTTTGTCTTGCAAGTGCAAATTCATTTTAATGTCCTGTCCACAATAATTAAAAAATTAAACGTCTTGCGCTTGTGTCTACAGGCCGTAGCAGCGCCTTGCATTACCGGCCCAAAACGCAGCCTGTTCGTTGACAGATAGGCGCGATTGTGCCCATTGTTCTGCCAAACCATGGACTTGCGCATAGGGCGCTGCTAGCTGACACACAGGCCAATCCGAACCATACATCAGACGCTGTGGCCCAAATGCGTCTAGGGCAAAGTCAAAGCACGCCATGATAGTTGTCTTGTCTGTGGTGCTGACACCTGCATGCCCCGGCCAATCTGTCTCAGTCACCAGTCCAGAAAGTTTACACATCATGTGTGGCATAGCGGCTAGCGCGGCTATGCCGTGGCGCCATCGGTCAGCTACTTCAGTGACGCGTGCCCAGTCCCGCACTGCAGGCTTACCCAGGTGGTCAAGCACCATCCAGTGCGCGCTGTGGCGGGCGCACAAGTCCACAACATCAGCCAGTTGGTGGTCAAACACAAGTACGTCGTAGACGAGACCAGCATGTTGCACCGATGCCAGGCCGCGGTTGATATCCGAGCGGGCAGCCCAGCTAGACACGTCGGGCTCATCTTGCAACATATGGCGTAGTCCCTTGAAGGCTGCGTAGTGTGACCACCGCGATAAGCGCTGCGCAAGGTCTGGTGCGGCCAGATTTGCCCAACCTACGACGCCAAGTACCGTTGGGTAACTGTCTACCAACCCCAACAGAAAATCGGTTTCGTCCTCAACGCACCGGGCTTGAACCGCTACCACGCCCGTGACTTCAGCATGTGCAAGAGAGGCCCCCACATCGATGGGTAAGCAGTCCTGTTGCAGTGCTGGCATGTCCTGGCTGATCCAAGGGAGCGCCTCTGCACGGTAGCGCCAGAAGTGCTGATGTGTGTCTATTTTCATTGGGATGTGGCCAAGGTCTAGGGTTTGAAGGCGTATGGGACTGCGCCGATTGAATTTTGACCCACCCCGGCGATCCAATAGTGACCCAGGGCGTGTTGCATCTTCGGATTATTAGAGCGTTTACACAATCAGCTCAAGCAATGCCTTATTGCGTGCACTGGTTGTGGGCATATAACGGCAGGTGTCATTGCGCAGTCTAATCAGCACAAAAGGTCGGCTGTGTGATATGTGTCACTAACCTAACAACGCACAAGCGCTCAGACTCGGTTGCATCTACACAATCAAATGCACTGCGCTACGCTTCAAAGAAAGCGTTGCTAAAGCCGCGTTTGTAACCAAGTTGGATGCACGCAATGGTTGTGACATGCTTAAGAAGTCTGATGTTCTGGTCATAGCTGTACCTACTAGTTCTCATGTCCATCACAGCCTAGAAAGAAGGTCTTTTTGAAGACATGGTTGGTAAGAATTATTGGGCGTCAGTTATTTTTCATGTGCGTACTTTGGAGACTTGTGCCTCTTTGAATTTCAAGCTATCGCAGATGAGTGGTTAAAACTGGCCATATGTACCGTAATGTCTTGGCTCGCCGCAACTACGATAGCTTGCACAACTTTGAGGTTTTCAAGTCCGTCATGTAGGCTTACAAGCGGCGTTTCTTCTGCGCGGACAACGCGCACGAAGTGATCTATTTGGTTTGCAATTGGGTCATCTGTTATGGCAGGTTGCGCACTAACTTGAAATGGTTTCCACCAAGATCGTTGTTGTGTATTTGTATAGCTGTGAATGGTCATGGTGGGTATGGCCAAGCTAGCATGTGTGCCCGCAATGTAATAGCAGTTTTGGTCTGGGTAGCTGCTGTAGGCTGGGTTTTCTTGGCTGGTTTGTTCCCAACTTTTTGGGCTTGCTGCAGTGTCTGATATTGCAAAGCTTGCCAGCACACCGCTGTCAAAGCGCATTGTGATGCTTGCAGTATCTTCCACCTCAAAACCGCGTGTGGCTTGACTGGTCATGGCTTGAACTTGCGTCACTTCGCCACAAAGCATTCGCAAGTTGTGCACCTCATGAATCATGTTCAGTAGCAAAGGACCTGCTGCTTTGCTTTTGCGCCATGGGCTACTTTCAAAATAGTCATCCGGTTTAAAAAACCAGGCAGTGCCAACAACACTGACGATTTTCCCCAGTTGGCCAGAATGAACCATTGCCCGTGCATTTTTCATAATGGCGCTGTGCGCTCTATGGTGCCCTACCAAAACGGGCGCCTTGGACATGGTCAAGGCTTCAAGCAACTGCTGCCCACTTGCTAGATCGTGTGTCACAGGCTTTTCTACAAGCACTGGCATGTCCATACGCATGCACGTTAAAGCTTGCTGCGCATGTAGATGGTTGGGCGTAGCAATGATCACAGCGTCGGTGTGTTGTTGCGTTAAGTTGCTTTTCAGCAGCACGTCTAGATCCTCGAAGTATGGGACCTGCAAGTTGGCTGCATAAATTTTGGCGTTAGGACTTGGGTCAACAATGGCACTCAAAGTTGAGCTGTTGTTTTTAAGAATCGCCCCTATGTGAGCCTGTCCTATATAGCCAGCGCCTGCAACTGCGATTCGGACCGGAGGGTTTGTAGTGTAAGAAGTAGGTTGCATAGTGTTACAACATTACGTAGCGAAGTACCATCTGAACAACGTTTTCGCGTCGATTCGCTATGTACTCTGGTGCACGGTTGTCTTGCTGAAAAATGAGTCCAAACGTGTATTGGTTTGACACATTGAAAAACGACAATGCGGAGATGGATGCATGAATGTCGGCAGGGTCTAAATTAGGGCGAAATATATTGGTTTTTAAGCCTCTTTCATAAATGCGCGTTAACAGCCTAATGGCAGGACGGTTGAGCTCTTTGACGTGTGCGCTTTTGGCTAAGTACCGGCCACGGTTGATGTTTTCAGACATGACCATGCGAATGTAGTCTTCGTTGTTGAGATGGTGATCAAACGTCACGGCGGTTAGGCAGCGAAGGGCAGTTTCTGGCGCCATTGCATCAAGATTCAACTGAGATTCAGACTCCCTAACCGCACGGTATACAGCTTCTAGGGTGGCCAAGTACAAGCCATCTTTGCTGGCGAAGTAGTAATAGATCATTCGCTTGCTGGTGCGTGTGGCCGCAGCAATTTCATCGACGCGGGCACCCGCCAGACCTTTCTCACCAAACTCATGGGCGGCAGCTTTGAGTATGTCGGCTTTGGTCCGTTGTGCATCTTCTGCACGTTTGGATGTGTTTTTAAACGGTTCTAGATGTGCCTGCATCAGCTGATCAGGCAATTCGGACTTCTTATTCATAGCTGTACTTTCATCAAGACTGATGGTGTTTTTATTATGTACCACTCGGTACAAAAAACACAAATAGAAGATGCTATAACGCCTTAAATAGTGGTAAACACCTAGTGAAAATGTCATTTACTAAATAGTACATGAACTAAAACACTGTTAGGATTTAGAACCGTTGCACCATTGGGTGCTGGTCACGCTAATACCTATCAAGGAGATTTTTCATGTTTGTTTCAAAAATTCGTCGCAGTCTTATCGGTGCAGCGGCTGCCCTGTCTTTAGTTGCGGTTGGTGGGTCAGCGCTAGCTGCTGACACCATCAAGCTGCGTCTGTCATCGCCTGCGTCCGCAAACGACGAGCGTGCCATCGCTTTAACGGAAATTTTTGCTCCAGCTGTCAGCAGCTTTGCTGAATTTGACCCTCATTGGAACGCGTCGTTGTTCAAGCAGGGAACTGAACTGGAAGCTATTTCCCGCGGCAACCTGGATATGTCTATTGCTTCTGCACAAGAGCTGGCAGAATTTTTTCCTGAATTTGGTGTGTTCGCGGCGGGTTATGTTCACCGCGATGCAGCTCATCAAGTTGCAGTATTCAATTCAGATTTTTTCAAGTCATACAAAAAAACTGTTGAAGACAAGTTGGGCGTAAAACTCCTGACCATCATGTATCTGGGCCGTCGACAGCTTAACTTGCGAACTGACAATGTCATTAAAACCCCGGCAGATATGGCAGGCATCAAGCTGCGCATGCCGGGTTCAGAGTCATGGCAATTTTTGGGTAAAGCGTTAGGTGCAAATCCTGTACCAATGGCTTTTGGTGAGGTGTATACAGCCCTTCAAACAGGTGCCGTTGACGGTCAAGACAACCCACTTCCAACGGTTCAAAAATCTAAATTTTACGAAGTGACTAAGCAAATTGTGTTGACCAACCATTTGGTCGATTTGAATTACGTCACGATCAGCCAGAAGGTCTGGAACAAGCTGACAGCCGATCAGCAAGCCACTGTTCAAAAAGCCGCTGATGCAGCTGCCGAATCTGGTCGTCAAAAGCAGTTGAAACTTGAAGGTGAGTTGGAAGCGTTCATGAAGTCAAAAGGTTTGAAGGTTTATTCACCAGATTTAAATGCTTTCAGAAGCGTAGTGCAAGCGGCTTACTTGAAATCTGACCTGTCAAAGTCTTGGGAAAAAGGTGCCCTTGAGAAAATAAACGCGCTGTAAAGCCGTCGTTTTGAAATAAAAAACGCAACGCGCTCAGAGTGCCCGTTGCGTTTTTTGTAATTGCATTTGTGTAGCTATGAAAAATTTACAGATTTGGTTGCAACGCCGCGCTGACGATGTGGCTGTTTTAATGCTGTCGGCACTGTTTTTGACATTTGTTGTCCAGATTACTGCACGCTATGTTTTTAACTACCCATTGGGATGGACGTTAGAACTGTGTCTTATTTTGTGGCTTTGGACTGTGTTTTGGGGTTCTTCATTTTGTTTGCGCCATGACGAGCATGTCCGCTTTGACATGATTTATTTGATTGTTAGTAGCGGGACCCGTCGCAAATTAGCTGCCATTTCGGCGCTGGCAATTATTGTCACAATGTTGGTGGCTTTCCCGAGAACTTACGATTTCGTGTCGTTCTTACAGATTAAAAAAAGCGGAACGTTGCGCATTCCTCTAGCCTATATCTTTTCAATTTATTTGGTGTTTATGCTGTCTAGCATTGCAATTTATGGCCGAGGCCTGCTGCGTCTTTGGCGTGGTCAAGAGCTCAGTGATCCTGGCGCAGCTGGAGGCATTGTATGAGTCTGGCTTTTGGATTGTGTCTGACAACATTGTTCCTGCTCGCGTCGATTGGTACGCCGATTGGCTATGCCATTATTTCTTGTGCAGTTGTGTATTTGACCCTTGTTGGTCAAGATGTGGGACTCGCTGGTGAGCAAATAATTTACGGTCTTTATGACAGTTTTGTATTGCTGGCGGTGCCATTGTTTATCGTTGCGGCAAACATTATGAATGCCGGCTCGATCAGCGAGCGTTTGTTAAATTTTTGTGTGGGTGTGTTTGGCCGGTTTAAGGGCGGCTTGGGACACGTCAACATTGTGTCTAGTTTGATTTTCTCTGGTATGTCAGGCTCAGCAGTCGCTGACGCTGCGGGCATAGGCAAAGTCATCATCAAGATGATGACAAAAGATGGGCGCTACAGTCCTGGCTACGCGGCTGCTATCACGGCTGCATCAGCCACTATTGGCCCCATCATTCCCCCGTCAATACCTATGGTGATTTATGCATTGGTGTCTGACACGTCGATCGGTTATTTGTTTCTTGCTGGCATTTTCCCAGGTCTGCTGATGGGACTCATGCTGATGACGATGAATGTCTACTTGTCGCACAAACGGGGTTTTATTGCAGATAAGGTCGTGCCTTTGCGTGAGTTGCCCCGTCTAACCGTTAACGCGTTCCCGGCTCTTTTGATGCCCGTTATTTTGATGTGGGGTATTTACGGCGGCGTAACCACTTCTACAGAAGCTGCCGCTGTGGCTGCTGCTTATGCACTTCTTTTGAGTACTCTTTTTTACAGATCGCTCACATTCAGTAAGCTTCGCGACATCTTGCTTGAGAGTGTCAAATCTTCTGCTTCTGTAGGGCTAGTGATCGGTGGTGCGCTTATCCTCAATTACATCGTTGCATCTGAAAATATCCCAACACTATTGGCTCACTCCTTGGAGTCGTTAGATATCAGCCCATTGATGTTTTTGTTAAGTGTTAATTTGCTGCTGCTGTTGCTCGGTTGCATTTTGGATGCCACCACCATTATTTTGGTCATCATTCCTTTATTTCTTCAAGCGTGTCGAGCATTAGGGATTGATTTGGTTCATTTTGGCGTGATAGCTGTCATCAACTGCATGATTGGGCTCATTACACCGCCATATGGTATTTTGCTGTTTGTTATCAACGGAACCACCGGTATCAAATTATCTGAAATTATCCGTGAAATCTGGCCGTTTTTGTTCGCATTGTTAGGTGCTTTGTTGTTATTGATTCTCATACCAGATATTGTTTTATGGTTGCCGATGCAATTTGGGTATGTCCCAGCTACTTAAGCTTCGTGCCAGTTGGTTAACTATTTTTTTATTGTTTGTTCCTGTATAGAAAGAACGTCATGGATCATGTTGCACATCAAGGCATTTGGCCAGCGCTGTTGACCCCAATGGATTCATGTTTCCATATCCGCAATGATTTACTCACCGCACATTCAAAGCGACTGATCGGCGCAGGCTGCGCAGGGGTTACATTATTTGGAACCACAGGGGAGGGCCCGTCGTTTAGTGTGAGTGAGCGTATGGCTGCGCTAGAAGCATTAATCGCCGGCGGTGTTCCTGCCTCACGTATTTTGGTACATACCAGTGCTAGCGCGCTGCCTGATGCGATTGCGCTCTGTAACCATGCGACTGCGCTCGGTGTTCATGCCTGCTTATTGATGCCACCTTTCTTTTTCAAAGGCGTGTCGGATGACGGATTGGTGTACGCCTTAAGCGCTGTCTTTGAAGCTGTATTGCCCGTAAATCCAGACTTCCGAGTGGTGCTTTATCACATTCCCCAAGTCTCTGGCCTTGACGTGTCAACTGCGGTTGTTGACGCGCTCACCGCACGCTACCCTCAAGTGGTTATAGGCATCAAAGACAGCGCTTGTGATGAAGCGCATTCATTGGTGTGGGCTCACAGATTTCATCCCAGTGTGCAAGTTTGGGTCGGTAACGAAATGGACTTGCAAGCGATGGCTAGCGTTGGCAGCAATGGTGCTGTGAGTGGTATCGCAAATATTCTTCCGCACGATGTAGCCCAGTTACTGCTCGTTCCAAACAGTCAAGTCGAGGTTAAAGCAGTCGCTGATAGTTTGGCTAGAGTTAGCGCCTACCTTGACCTCTTGAATGAACATGGCATGTTGCCAACTTTTAAAGCAACTATGGCTTACTTAAGCGGCGATGATGACTGGTTGCATGTTCGTGCACCTCTCATGCCTCTGTCCGTAAGCGTTGTTGACGCTGTTAAAGCGTCGTTGCTGCGTTTAGATGTGCACCCCTTGGTCTCAAATTCACACGCAACGGTGTAGCCGCACTGCTGTGAACATGTCGGTATGAGGGGTCGACAGGATGGTGGTTGTATACCGGCGTAGCAAAAATATGCGTTGATTTTTTTTAACTATTTGTTATCCGACTTGTATCTCTCTGGTGTGAGAACCGGTACCCCTTTTAAGTGAACATCGCCTGTTTGAATTAAGACTGAGCAGTTGGTGTGGCAGCGTTGTATCTCAGAGACTTTTGATCATTCCAACGTGGTGCGTTTTTTCAGATGGAGAAGTGTCACGACTGCATCCAGTTAAGCCTCTCAGTCTTTTTTAATTAAACCCAACTGCGTGCATACGTAAAGGATATTTAGTGAGCCTTGGTTTTCCCGTCATTGATGGCCATACAGAATTTATTGCTCATATTGGCTATCCCACCTATAGCTTTAAGTCGCCTTTAATTTACAACCCTTACTTTGCCCATGCAGGTATCAATGCGGTGGTGTTGCCCATGGCTTGTGAGGCTGAACATTTGGACAAGCTTTTAGGGGGTATTTCTTTACTGCGTAATTTTCGAGGGGCACTCATCACCATGCCGCATAAAGTGTCTGCTATGCGTGTTGTAGATGTGGTGTCAACGGTGGCCATGGTTGCTGGCGCTTGTAATGCTATTCGGCGTGATGAGCGCGGACAGCTTGTTGCCGATATGTTTGATGGCGTGGGTTTCGTGTCTGGTATCAAAAATAAGGGTTTTGATGTCCGTGGCAAACGTGCACTCGTTGTTGGTTGCGGCGGTGTGGGTTGTGCCATCGCGGCCTCGTTGGCAGATGTGGGCGTTGCTGAGCTCTCACTGTGTGATCTCAATGTGCGTGCTGCACAGGCGTTGGCCAAGCGTTTACAAGATCACTATCCACTCGTGCTAATTCGAATCACCAAGGCGGATCCTTCGGATCAAGATTTGGTGGTTAATGCCACGCCTTTAGGTATGACGGATCAAGATCCGTTGCCTTTCGATGTGGATCGTTTGAACCCACAAACCTTTGTAGGTGAAGTCGTGATGAGCAAACAGGAGACGGCTTTGCTCAAGGTCGCCAAGGCCAAAGGTTGCCCAATCCAAGTTGGTGTTGACATGTTGTTTGAGCAAATTCCTGCCTACCTTTCTTTTTTCGGTTTTCCAAGCTCGGATGCTGTGACGTTGCGTTCTTTGGCGGCAGTGACCTACCTAAGCGAGTAGGCATGCAACCCACACAAGTCCTATTAACCCCCCAATTACTAGAGTTCCGATGAGTGATTTTTTAACAAAAGAAGAGTCTATGCGCGAGCCGCTACAAGCGGCATTCAGTGAAACGATGAACCCTATTGGCTTAAATGGCGTTGAGTTCATCGAGTACACCACTGCACGCCCGCAGGCATTGGGTCAGGTATTGGAGATGATGGGTTTTCGACCCATTGCTCGGCATCGCTCGCGAGAGGTGCAGCTGTACCGTCAAGGGGATATCAATATTGTTGTGAATGCGCACGCTAGCACTGACCCAGTTGGTCCTTTAAGTGCGGGCTTGGCAGGCGATGAGCAGATGCACACGCGCATTGCGGCGATTGCTCTTCGGGTAAGGGATGCACAAACCGCATTCAACTATGTCGTTGACAAAGGGGCATGGGCTGTCAATACGTATCCGCAAGTTATGGAGCTTAATATCCCTGCAATTCATGGTGCCGGTGGTAGCCGCTTGTATTTTGTAGATCGGTATAAGGAATTTTCTATTTATGACGTTGACTTTGTGCCAACACCTGGTGTGGACCAGCATCCGCCTGCAACTGCTGGTATGCATTTTTTTGGCATTGTTCAATACATTGGTTTGGATCGAAGTGATGACTGGTTGACGTTCTACCAAGAGCTTATGGGTGCGCAGCCTGTCCCCGCGCACGAGAGGTTTGGCATATTGCCTCAGGGTACGCTCATCCGATTTCCATCAACAGATACAAGCGCCAGCTTCATGATGCAGCTCATCGAGCCAGAGGGGGATATGTTTGACGGGGCCGAGTATGTGCAGCGAATTGGTTTTGGTGTGCATGATGTACGCGCAGCTGTTAAGCAGCTTAGTGAGCAGCATGTGGAGTTTGTTAAAACCTCCGGTGCGCACACAGACGCACGTGGCGCCATTACAAAAACGTATGAACATGGTGTGGTGTTTGAGTTTGTTCACAGCCAGTTTGGCGTCAAGTCATGACAACCTTAGCCTTTGAGCATAAAAACGTTGCTCGCGTACGCCAAACCATTAAGGGTTTTGGTATGGACACCATCACCTTGGCTGGACCTTTAGGGGCAAAGCTTGATGCCATTCAACAGGCAGGTTTTTCCCAGGTGATGCTGAAAGCCAATGACTTTGTGGGCCATCCCCAAGGTTTCAAGGCGGGCGTTGCTGAATTTAAATCCAGTGGCTTAAGAGGGACAGGCTTCCAAGTGTTGAGAGATTTCGAAGGTCTATCTGGTGATTTGCACGCTTACAAAGTGGACATAGCCAAGTCTATGCTCGACATGTGCTCAGCCCTAGGATGTGACGTGCTGTTGGCGTGCTCTTCTACCTCTGTTCATGCCAGTTCAGACCGCGACCACATCGCCAGCGACTTGCGCAAGCTTGCTATTTTGGCCATTCCTTACGGTATAAAAATCGCCTATGAGGCCTTGTCTTGGGGGCGAACGATCAATGAGTTTTCAGATGCGTGGGATGTCATTTCTCGAGCTGACTGCCCAAACTTAGGCATTGGTTTAGATTCGTTTCATATTTTTGCTAGTAAGACTCAATTGGAGGAATTGAACTTCTTAGCGCCTCATAAAATCTTCTTGGTGCAACTGGCCGATTTCTTGTGGCAAGAAGCGCCGACATTTGAAGACCGAAGAACAACCGCGAGAACTTTCCGAGTATTTCCCGGCGAAGGCGTACACAGTCCCGACTTGAAAGCACTTGTGCTGAAGTTAGAGGATCTAGGCTATGGAGGCGACTATAGCTTTGAGGTGTTCAACGACGACTACCAACAGATGGCGTTAGAAACAGTTGCCCAGCGGGGCCAGAGATCTGCAATTTGGTTGGCAGACGAGGTGTTGCGTCGCAACGTACCCAGTTTGAAAGAAATGCGCCTGCGCTAGAGCGTTGAGCCAAGCAGCCACATTTGGTCGAGTGTATGGCATGCTTGGCGTCGCGTTGTTCCTGTGTGAACTGGGCAGCTATTGCTCACTCAAGCTTTTGTTGGCGATGCCGTTTGAATCAAGGCATCAACTCCTTCACTGGTTTGACCCAACCCATCAGTTCTTGACGTGTCGACGCTGAAGTCGGTTGTGGCGGCGTTCTCGATGCGGCCCGCTTTGCCGCAGATGAAATGGGTGTGTCAACCATGGTATTGGCCCGTACCGATGCACAAGCAGGCAACCTCATTGCATCTGACCATGGTGACAACGACAAGCCATTCTTAACGGGCGAGTGCACGTCTGACTGTTTTTATCGGATCTGAAAGGGCATGGACTGCAGCACTGGAGTTGCACACAGCGTTAGCCGCCGAATCAGCGGCTTAATTTTCTAGCTGGGCACCGACTACCGCTTTTACCTGTGCGGTGTAGGCTTATACATGTGCACCTCACAAGTAACAAGCTGGCCTAGTTGAGCGGTTTGCTAAAACGAATCAGCCTGCCCAAAGGCGGGTCCTCTAGTACCCAAATGGTTCCGTCAGGTGCAAGTTCAACATCACGCACGCGTTGCTTCCAGCCATAGCGCTCGGCCTCATAGGCTTTGCCATGTGCAAATGCAACTCTGATCAGTGCTTGGCTGCGCAAGCCACCTATCAATGCATGGCCTGTCCACTGCGGGAACTCGCTGCCTGCAACAAAAGCCAATCCCGATGGTGCAACAGTAGGCACCCAATACAGCTCCGGCGCTTTGAAGTCTGCGCGCGTGCTGTGGCTGGGTATGGGGACGCCGCTGTAATGGCGTCCTTCTGAGACCAGGGGCCAGCCGTAGTTGTTGCCGGGCACCACTTTATTAAGTTCATCACCGTGCCTAGGGCCCATTTCGTGTGACCACAACTGTCCGTTGTTGTCAAAGGCCAGACCTAAAACATTTCTGTGTCCCATAGTCCAAAAAGATGTAGCAAGCGCACCGTTGTTTTGGAAGGGGTTGTCGCTGGGGACTGAGCCGTCGTCGTTGAGTCTTACGATTTTCCCCAAGTTCATATCCCAGTTTTGTGCTGGGCTGAGCGCTTGTCTGTCCCCAGATGAAATGAACAGTTTCCCAGCGTGCGGACTGTGGGTAGGGCCAAACGCAATGCGGTGGGAGAAGTGACCCATGCCAGCATGAGCTGGAAACTGACGCCATATGGTCTCAAGCTTGATCAGTTTAGGTGGGTTTGAGGCTACCAATGTGGCCCTGGCTACCGTTGCGAACCTGGTCTTACCGCCATCGGTTGAATTCACATATGACAAATAGACCAAACGGTTGTCTGAAAATTGGGGGTGGGGTACGACGTCGCCCAGGCCACCTTGACCGCCCGCAAAAACTGTGGGCACACCTTGTACCAAAGCTGTGTCGCCCGTGGTGGTCAACAACCACAAACGCCCAGATTTGGTGGTGACCAAAAGTTGCGCATCATCAAGGAATGAGACTGCCCAAGGATCTGGAAAATCCGCCACAACGTGGCCTTGTAGTTGCCCACCGGCGCTGCCAACAACCAAATCGACGGCTGTTGCATGTCCCGTGAAAAAAAATAGCAGTGCTATGAGCGTGGTGCGCATGCAGTTCCCTCCTGATTGTTGGGTGGTCTAGCCGTCAATGCCAGAGATTGAGTTGCCAATTTAATTTGCTTTGGTGTGCGAGGCTTGTTGCGTTGAGCGCGTTGAGGCAATCGTTCCAGCGTTGAAAGCGTTTGTATTGACACTTGTCTCATCACGTCAATGTATAGGCAATTCGAAAACCCCGCGCGCGTCCCGTTTCTTAATAAATGGCGCAGACACGGTGTTTGAAAGGTCCGGCTACGCATAACGCCGCTGGGTGCCGATGTGCCAAGCGTCATGGTTGTTGCGCGGAACACCTCTAACGAAAGACACCCACGCAGTGCGTGTTCTCATCAACGCTTGGCGCGAGAGCTTCTACAAGGATTAGCCGCCTCTTCTGGTGGAACTGCCGTGGTGTGTGTGCCTCGATCACGCGCAGGGGCATGTCAGATGTCGAGGTCACCCCACTATAGAATGCAGGGTTAAGTAAGTTGATGCGCAAAGCCAGTATGGCTGGCGCTGAGACGCTGTTTTACATCCCAATCGTTTGCCTACACGCACTTATGTCTGAAATCACGCTCCCTGACGGCTCGACCCGCTCTTATCCAGGCCCTGTTACCGTGGCCGAAGTAGCCGCAAGTATTGGGGCAGGTCTGGCTAAAGCTGCGCTGGGAGGCAAGGTGGACGGCACGTTGGTGGACACCAGCTTTGTCATTGATGGCCATGCAACTGTGGCTATTGTTACGGCAAAAGACGCCGATGGCTTGGAGTTGATCCGACACTCTACCGCGCACTTATTGGCGTATGCCGTCAAGAGCTTGTTTCCAGAGGCACAGGTCACCATAGGACCGGTTATCGAAAATGGCTTTTATTACGACTTTGCTTACAAACGCCCATTCACACCGGAAGACTTGATTGCCATTGAAAAGCGCATGACCGAGTTGGCCAACAAAGACGAGCCACTTGTGCGTCGTGTGCTGCCCCGCGACGAAGCGGTGACCTACTTCAAAAACATGGGTGAGGCCTACAAGGCCGAAATCATTGGCAGCATCCCACCAGGTGAAGATGTCAGTTTGTATGCTGAAGGCGCGTTTGAAGACTTGTGCCGTGGTCCTCACGTACCCAGCACAGGCAAGCTCAAGCACTTCAAACTCATGAAGGTGGCTGGCGCTTACTGGCGTGGCGACCATCGCAACGAGATGCTGCAGCGTATTTACGGCACAGCATGGGCGACCAAAGACGAGTTGCAGCAATACCTCACCATGTTGGATGAGGCCGACAAGCGTGACCACCGCAAACTGGGCCGCGAGCTGGATTTATTCCACATGGACGAGCATTCACCAGGCACAGTGTTTTGGCATCCCAAGGGATGGACGCTGTGGCAGGAGGTTGAGCAGTACATGCGCGCCGTGTACCGCAACAACGGTTACCAAGAGGTCAAAGGCCCACAAATTTTAGACAAGAGCCTGTGGGAAAAGACGGGACACTGGGACAAGTACCGCGACAACATGTTCACCACTGAAAGTGAGAAACGCGAGTACGCCTTAAAGCCCATGAACTGCCCGGGGCATATTCAAATTTTCAAGCAGGGCATAAAAAGTTACCGCGACTTGCCTTTGCGTTACGGCGAGTTTGGCCAGTGCCACCGCAACGAGCCCACGGGTGGCTTGCACGGCATCATGCGCGTTCGGGCCTTCACCCAAGACGACGGCCACATTTTTTGTACAGAAGCTCATATTTTGGAAGAGTGCGTGTCCTACACCACGCTGCTGCAACAGGTGTACGACGACTTCGGCTTCAAAAACATCATCTACAAAGTGGCCACCCGCCCAGAGCAACGTATAGGCTCAGATGAAAGCTGGGACAAGGCCGAGTTCGCTTTGATAGAAAGCTTGCGCCTCTCAGGCTGTGAGTTTGAAATTGCGCCAGGTGACGGCGCTTTTTATGGCCCCAAGATCGAATACACCCTAAAAGACGCGATTGGTCGCCAGTGGCAATGCGGCACCATGCAGGTTGATTTTTCAATGCCTGAGCGCTTGGACGCTGAATATGTTGGTGAGGATGGCGCGCGCCACCGCCCCGTTATGTTGCACCGTGCGATTGTTGGAAGTCTTGAGCGATTCATCGGTATTTTGATTGAAGAGCATGCGGGTGCAATGCCCACCTGGCTAGCGCCAGTGCAGGTAGCCGTGCTCAATATCACCGATGCACAGTTGGAATACTGCCACGAAACTGCAAAGTTACTCAGAAATCATGGGCTTAGGGTGGTAGTCGATTCGCGTAATGAGAAAATTACGGCTAAAATACGGAGTTATGCCATGCAAAAGGTGCCTTTTATCGCGGTAATAGGTGATAAAGAACTGGCTGCTGGTACGGTTGCAGTGCGTGCACGAGGCAACCAAGACTTGGGCGTGATGTCAGTGAAAGACTTTGCGGAATTGGTTGCTACAGCCGTATCCGACAAAAAGTAAGTCACGCACGCCACTAGATTTTTATATATTGTGTGCAGCCTAGTGTTGCGGAAAAAAGGATTCAACCATCGCTACCGAATTTCGTGATCGTCGCCACCGTGAAGAGCGCAAACACCGCTTAAACCGTGAAATTATGGCTCCTGAGGTGCGCGTAAGTGGCCCAGACAACGAGCCATTAGGTGTTGTGCCCCTGATGGAGGCGTTGCGCATGGCAGGTGAGCTGGATGTTGATTTGGTTGAAATTTCTCCCAACGCAGCCCCGCCAGTGTGTCGCTTGATGGACTACGGCAAGTTTAAGTACCAAGAGCAGAAAAAAGCTGCGGATGCCAAGTCAAAGCAAAAGGTCATTGAAGTCAAGGAAGTGAAGTTTCGCCCTGGCACCGATGACGGTGACTACAACATCAAAGTGCGCAATATCCGTCGTTTTTTAGATGACGGTGACAAGTGCAAAATCACGTTGCGATACCGCGGTCGTGAGATTACGCACCAAGAATTGGGTTTGGCTTTGTTGCAGCGGTTGCGCGACGAATTGGCCGACGAAATTATCGTTGAGCAGTTCCCTAAATTGGAAGGCCGCCAGATGGTTATGATGATCGCACCGGCTCGTAAAAAGCCTAGTGCGAACAAGCAATCTAAGGCTGTGCCTGCATCCGCTCCTGCGGCTGCGAGCGCACCCCCGCCAGCAACTGTCCCGAGTGAAGTTGCACCTGCAGCGGCAACGCCGCACGTTCAAGACGCCTCCTAACGGATGCGGTTTGCGCTTAACTGACAATAGAATTTGCATGAAAATGCGAACTGGCAAGCTGTAAGGCTTGCCGCCCACAACCAACAGCGGTGTGGCCTTTGGGTCACACCGCTGTTGTGTTGAATAAGTGTCTCGGGGCCAACAAGTCTGTGGAAGGTTCACAGCGCCTCACGAGCACAATGTAATAGGAGCATATAAATGCCCAAGATGAAAACCAAGAGTTCGGCTAAAAAACGATTCCGCGTTCGTCCAGGTGGCACCGTTAAACGCGGTCATGCCTTCAAACGTCACATTTTGACCAAGAAGACCACCAAACTCAAGCGTCATTTGCGTGGGACCACCAATGTAGCGAAGTCCGATTTAGGACACATCGCTGGCATGATGCCCTATGCAGGCCTGTGATTTAACGACGAACAAGGAGAAATAATATGCCTCGCGTCAAACGTGGTGTCACGGCTCGTGCCCGACACAAAAAAGTCTTAGCCCTTGCAAAAGGTTTCCGCGGTCGCCGCGGTAATGTCTACCGCATCGCCAAACAGGCGGTGATGAAGGCAGGTCAATACGCATACCGTGACCGTCGCACTAAAAAGCGCGTGTTCCGTCAGTTGTGGATTGCCCGTATCAACGCTGGTGCGCGTGAATTGGGCATGACTTACAGCCAATTTGCTAACGGCTTGAAAAAGGCCGCGATTGAAATTGACCGCAAAGTGTTGGCCGATATGGCTGTACATGACAAAGCGGCGTTTGCCAGCATTGTTGCCCAAGCTAAAGCCAAATTGGCCGCTTGATGCAGCGCGTGCAGTCTGCTGAAAGGTAGGCTGAGTGCAAACGGATTAGGGCTAGGCAGGAATGCTCTAGCCCTTTTTTATTGTTAGTTTGTCCGAATGCTTGATAAATTAATGGTCCAAGACCAAGGGCCTCAGAGGCACTAGATACACATGAACGAATTGGATGCTTTGGTTCAAACGGCGCGCACGCAGTTTGAACTAGCCGATACCCCGAACGATCTAGAAAATGCCAAAGCGCAGTTTTTAGGTAAAAGTGGTCGTATTACTGAACTCATGAAGGGCATGGCTGCCCTGTCGGTAGACGACAAGAAGGCGCAAGGCGCCCTCATCAACCAAGCCAAGCAAGCCATTGAAGCGGCGCTGACTGCGAGGCGCAATGCTTTGGCGCAGGCAGAGTTGGACATTCAACTGAAGGCAGAGGCCCTCGATGTGACCCTGCCCGGGCGCAGCGCAGGGCAGGGTGGTTTGCATCCAGTCAGCCTAACCATTGAGCGCATTGAGTCTATATTCGGGTCTATGGGTTTCGATGTGGCAGACGGTCCTGAAATCGAATCTGATTGGTTCAACTTCACAGCGCTCAACACGCCAGCCGACCACCCGGCACGTTCTATGCACGACACCTTCTATGTAGAGAAAGTGGTCGAGTCAGAGGATGGTCAGCCTAATCTGCTACGCACACATACAAGTCCCATGCAAATTCGCCATGCGGTGCAGCATGTGAAGCGTCACCGGGCTGCACTGGATGCTGGCCAAGGCATGCCAGAGATTCGCGTTATCGCGCCGGGACGGACCTACCGCGTTGACAGCGATGCCACGCACTCGCCCATGTTCCACCAATGCGAGGGCTTGTGGATTGGTGAGAATGTGAGTTTCAAAGACTTGCGCGTGGTGTTTACCGAGTTTTGTAAAACCTATTTCGAGTCGAAAGACTTGGTGTTGCGCTTTAGGCCCAGTTTTTTCCCATTTACCGAGCCAGGTGCTGAAGTCGATATTCAGTTTGCGACTGGTCCCTTGGCGGGCAAGTGGTTGGAGGTTGCTGGTTGCGGCCAAACCCACCCTGATGTGGTGCGCAACATGGGCCTAGATCCAGAGCATTTCATTGGATTTGCTTTTGGCATGGGTCCAGACCGATTGGCCATGTTGCGCTACGGCGTGAACGATTTGCGCCTGTTCTTTGACGGCGATTTGCGCTTTTTGAAACAGTTCGAATAAGCCCAGTCCCCCCGTTCTAATTTTTTGCGTTTGAGTATTCTGTATGCAATTTTCTGAATCGTGGTTGCGTGAGTTTTGCAACCCACCCATCACTACCCAACAGCTTGCTGATACCTTGACCATGGCGGGTCTTGAAGTTGAGGACATGACTACTGCTGCCCCTGCATTTAGCGGTGTGGTGGTTGGCGAGATTGTGTTTGTCGAGCAGCATCCAGATGCCGATCGGTTGCGCGTATGCCAAGTTCATGTGGGTTTGGTTGAGCACCTCACCATTGTGTGCGGTGCACCCAACGCGCGCGCTGGTATTCGCATACCCACAGCGGTGGTCGGTGCGGTGTTGCCACCGAGTAAAGACGGCCAACCGCTGCACATTACGGTTGGACAATTGCGCGGTGTGGCTAGTTACGGCATGTTGTGCTCAAGTGTTGAGTTGGGCATTGACCAAGACGGCGAAGGCCTGATGGAGTTGCCAAGCGACGCGCCAGTGGGCCAAGATATCCGCCAGTATCTCGACCTTGACGACACCTTGCTAACGCTCAAGCTCACGCCTAATTTGGCCCACTGCCTTAGCATTCAAGGCGTGGCGCGCGAGCTTAGTGCGGTCACTGGCGCCCCTTTGTTGGTTCAAACATACCCAACGGTTGCACCAACTCATGATCAAACTCTTAAAGTGACGGTGCAAGACACAGACTTGTGCGGGCGTTTCAGCGGGCGGGTCATACGGGGTGTCAATACGCAAGTGCAAACGCCAGCTTGGATGGTGCGCAAGTTGGCGCGTTGTGGCCAGCGCAGCGTGGCGCCTTTGGTCGATATTTCAAATTTCGTCATGTTCGAGCTGGGTCGCCCCTCGCACATATTTGACTTGGACGCCATTCATGGTGACCTGACCGTGCGTTGGGGCCAAGCTGGCGAGCAGCTTAAACTGCTCAACGGCAATACGGTCACGTTGGACGAGGCCGTGGGTGTGATCGCTGATGCACACGCTGTGGAGTCCTTGGCAGGAATCATGGGCGGCGATGGCACTGCCGTGACCGACGCCACCACAAACATCTTTATTGAAGCCGCTTTTTGGTGGCCACAAGCGATTGCAGGGCGTTCACGTCGCTTTAACTTTGCCACGGATGCAGGTCACCGGTTTGAGCGTGGCGTAGATCCACAGCTGACGGTGGAGCACATTGAGCGTATCACCGAGTTGGTGTTGGCTATCTGCGGTGGGCAGGCCGGCCCCATAGACGACCAACAAGTCAACATGCCGGTGAACCCGACTGTGGTTTTGCGCGTTGCGCGTGCTTGCAAGGTGATAGGTATGCCTGTTACTGAGGCGCAATGCGTTGAGGCGCTGACGCGTTTGGGCATGGCGGTAGCGCTGACATCTCCAGGGGTGTTGTCTGTCGTCGCTCCCTCGCCGCGCTTTGATATTCGCATTGAGGAAGACCTGATTGAAGAAGTGCTGCGCATGGTGGGGTTTGAGCAGTTGCCCACCTCAGCGCCGCTGGCACCTACGTTGCCTAAAGTGCGCTCAGAGGCCCAGCGCGGTCAGTACGCCATGCGCCGCTTGGTGGCTCAGCGTGGCTACTTTGAAACCATCAACTACAGCTTTGTTGAGGCGCGTTGGGAAGCTGAGTTAGCTGGCAATGCAGACCCCATTCAGCTGCTCAACCCCATTGCAAGCCAACTGAGCGTCATGCGCTCAAGCTTGATGGGCAGCTTGGTGCAAGTGCTTAAGTTCAACTTAGACCGCCGTGCACCACGCGTGCGTGTGTTTGAGCTGGGCCGTGTGTTCAAGAAAAACCCGTCTGTATTGGACACAGACACCACAGTTGCTGGCTTTGATCAACCCATGCGTTTGGCAGGTTTGGCCTTTGGCCCCAACCAGCCCACGCAGTGGGGTGTGGCCGAGCGCGATGTTGACTTCTTCGATATCAAAGGCGACGTAGAGGCCTTGCTGTCACCACGCAAGCCCACTTTTGTGGCAGCTGCGCATCCAGCATTGCATCCTGGCCGGTGCGCCCAAGTGTTGTTAGACGGCCAGCCCATCGGTTTTGTGGGTGAATTGCATCCCCAGTGGCGCCAAGGCTACGGCTTGCCCAAAGCGCCTGTGTTATTTGAGCTGGACCTAGACGCTGTACTTGCGCGCCAACTGCCCAAGGCACAAACGGTGCCGCGCCAGCAACGTGTCGAGCGCGACTTAGCCGTTTGGGTGGGCGAGTCTGTAACGCATGATCACATCATGGTCGCTGTGCAAGGCGCCAACACACAGGGCTTGCTTGAGAGCGCCAATTTGTTTGACATGTACCGACCTAAACCTATGGATGGTGAGACCAGTCTGCGTAGGAGCATGGCCATACGTATGGTTTTTGGTTCTGATGAAGCGACATTGACTGATGTGCAAATTGATGCCGCAGTTGCCAGCGTGTTGACGGCCTTGCAGACCACAGTTGCGGCACAGTTGAGGGCTTAGTTGATGTTGCAGTTGCGTGCATAGTTGACGCGTGGCTGCATCAGTTGTTGTGCATGATGCACTTGTTAAGCCCGTTGCGCAGGTAAAAAAGCACGCTGGTGTTATCAAGTACAGATAAGATGTCCAACGGATTGAGCGAAGTATACGGTTACAGTTGAGAGTGAAGTATGGAATTTACGTTAGAAAGCTTAGAAACTCCCGCCCTGACAAAGGCCGCGTTGGCTGACATGTTGTATGACAACATTGGCCTGAACAAGCGTGAAGCCAAAGACATGGTGGACGCCTTGTTTGACCTCATCACGGAGCAGTTGGTTTCTGGTGAAGACGTCAAAATCACTGGGTTTGGAAATTTTCAAATCCGATCCAAATCGCCACGACCTGGCCGAAACCCTAGAACCGGTGAAGAGGTGCCGATTGCTGCAAGGCGGGTGGTTACTTTCCATGCGAGCCCCAAGCTGAAAGATCAAGTTCAAACCCGCGTAGCACGGTTGGCCTAAAACTTTGGTTTTCAAGGCCCACATTCATGCGTAAAAGTCTCTGTCACGCCACTGATTTACTGTAAAGTCATCACCTTGGCGCATAATCTTCGCCTTTTACTACTGATAAGTCACCAAGGTGCTAATGGAACAAATTCTCCCATCTATACCAGCCAAGCGCTACTTCACCATTGGTGAGGTTGGTGAGCTGTGTGGCGTCAAGCCGCATGTGCTGAGGTATTGGGAGCAAGAGTTCACGCAGCTGCGGCCCATGAAGCGGCGAGGTAATCGCCGCTATTACCAACACCACGAGGTGTTGATGATCCGGCGCATACGCGATTTGCTGTACGAGCAAGGCTTCACCATCAGTGGTGCGCGCAACCAATTGCAAGACCTCGTGCATACGCAACGCCTGAGTAAAAAAACGCCGTTGTTGTCAGACGCTGAAACTATTCAAGCCGCCGCCGCCTTGGTTGAGCAAGCTGCGATGGACTTGAATACAAAGCCTTTGGCTATGACCAACGCCCATGACTTGGTAGGTTTGCGCGCTGAGCTCGTGCGCATACGCGACATACTGAGCCTAGATCTGTAGCAGTTTGTACGTGTGCGTTAGGTTAGAAATAAAGCGCAACCAACACCAAACCGGCTCCAACTCCACGTTATAATTTAAAGCTTGTCGGCGTGTGGCGCAGCCTGGTAGCGCACTTGCATGGGGTGCAAGGGGTCGCGAGTTCGAATCCCGCCACGCCGACCATATGAA
>Ga0222645_100198_pt1 | contig 35332 bp, 31 predicted proteins | sample AntAcemetagen292_FD_179881 | JGI IMG/M metagenome (GOLD analysis project Ga0222645, IMG submission 179881) | Saline water microbial communities from Ace Lake, Antarctica - #292 | ecosystem: Environmental > Aquatic > Non-marine Saline and Alkaline > Saline | place: Antarctica: Ace Lake | collected...
TTCACTGACCTCTACCCGCGCGATGATCGTATCGCCAAGGGCAATGGGTGCCTTGAAGGATAGGCTTTGATCTAGAATAATCGCGCCCGGCCCCGGCAATTGCGTGCCCAACACGGCAGAGATTAGCGCAGCCCCCCACATGCCGTGGGCAATGATGCTGTGGAACATGTCGGTTTTTGCGTAATCCGCGTCGACATGTGCGGGGTTCACATCGCCGGACATCACCGCGAACAGGGATATGTCGCGGGGCGTCAGGGTGCGCACGGTCTGGGCGGAATCGCCGACAGAAATTTCTGTGTAAGTGCGGTTTTCTATGAATTGCAGCGATGCTGCTGGGTCAGGCGCGGACATGCAAACCTCCGTCGATGTGTATGACTTCGCCGGTCACGCGGCGGGCGCCGTCGCCGGCCAGCATGACGGCGACGTCGCCGACGTCGGCGATCGTGACCAGCGCCTGTTCGGGCGCGTGGGCGCGGGCGGCGTCGATCAGCGCGTCAAAGTGGGCGATGCCGGAGCCCGCGCGGGTACGCAGCGGGCCAGGGGACAGGGCGTTGATGCGGATTTGCTTCGGCCCCAGCTCGACCGCGAGGGTGCGCACGACGCCTTTCAATGCGGCCTTGACCGGGCCCATTACGTTATAGTCGTCCACGACCTTTTCGCCGCCATAGTAGGACATGGTCAGGATCGTACCGCCGTGGGTCATCAGCGGCTCTGCCAGCCGGGCCGCGCGGATCAGGGAATGGACGCTGACATCCATCGCCTGCGCGAAGCCCGCTGCGCTGCAATCGGTTACCCGTCCATGCAGATCATCCGCGCCGCAATAGGCGATAGAGTGGACGAGGATATCGAGCCTCCCCAAACGTGCCTTAATGGCAGCAAAAACGGCCTCCAGCTCTCCGGTTTTTTCGACGTCGAGTGGCAGCAGCAGCGATGCCCCGACCGCTTGCGCGACGGAGTCGACGAATGGTTTCGCTTTTGCGTTCAGATAGGTCAGCGCAACCTCTGCCGCGGCGTCCCGCGGCGACTGCGCGCAGCCGCCGGCAATAGAGTGCATGTTGGCAACGCCCAACACCAATGCGACATTGCCATTCAGTGCCGTCATGAAAAGAACCTATATGGCGTTTCGAAGGACGTGCCGTGTGCGGGGTTCGTGATGGTCAGCATAGCAAGGCGCGGCATCGAATATCCTTCCAGACAGGGACGCAAAGGACTCCTGCGGCTGTGATAGCTGCATCGCATGCGGACCAGGTTGATCCATATCAAAATTATGGGGGAAAGGGGCGCTTGATACTACGGGCAAATGCGCAGGCTTGAAGGCGCAACGTAACTAAAGAGCCAAGATCTGGGGTGAAGAGAGGTCGGGCCAAATCAATCTAAACGAAGGAGGATCTGGCTGGGGCGGTCGAATTCTATGATAAGTTACTGATATATATATTTTATATACAAATCTTAGTAAATGGTGTCAACCGCGAGCGTTAGAAAACATTCAGTGTGTCATGCAAGGTGTCACGTCAGAAATGACCTGCTCCCCGATCGGCATCGGAAGAAAAACTGGCTCTTTGCGGGGGCGGACACCAGCGCGGGAACTCTCGCGCGTGCCATGGCGATCATCGAAACCGCAAAGCTTAACGGCCTCGATCCACAGGCCTATTTCGCTGACATCCTCGACCGCATTCACGATCAAAAGATCAACCGGCTGGAAGACTTGCTCCTGCGGAATTGGATGCTGATCGCCATGGGGAACAGGCAATCTGCACAAGCCCCAATCTCAGTGGCACGGTTAAATTCCAACGTATGCGTTTTACGGAAGCGGCAACGGAAAGGATTCTGGAATGGCGGGTCAGGTTATCAAAATTTGACCTGTCGCCTTCGAAAGGAAGGTGGCTTGAACGAGCGCTTTGGCCGGCATCAAGCAGCGACAGGTCCCGAATCGCCGTCCAGTATTTCTGAAATCTGCAGGCTGGGTAGGCATTCGCGGCATCTTCCTCAATGACCGCTGCACTCATCCTGCTGCCGCCGGCAGACTTCGCGAGGTGGCGCTCACGGACGCGCTGGCGTCGGCATGAACAGCGCAGTGCGGAGGACCTTCACTCCAGCCCGTGCACGTGCTGGTTTGGGCTAAAATCAGAACCGCAGAAGCCCAAATCGGCCTGCCTCTTACGCGGCCCGTCGCGTCCTTAGCGATGACCATAGAAGAACCCAGTCCACCAATTGTCTCGAACTGGCGAAGGTTAGCAAGCTCGCCGGTAGGCCGGGCCTCTGACGCGCATGAAAGTGCTTGTCCTGTCGTCGAGCGTCACCGTGGCGAGCTTACTCTGAAGAGCCCCGAGTTGTTGATTTCCGGTTCGAATTGAACCATTTTTCCAATTAGCACTGACCCCTCTGACTTATGATAAGCTCATGGAAAGTCGACGGAATTAATGACAGTTGGTGGCTCACGACGTTTCGGAAAGCTGGGTCAAATTCTCACACAATTCAACATCTACGTCGTTTGGAAGTGCTCTGCGACTTCATTGCGGATCTCATCTGCGGTCTTTGCTTCAGGGTTTCCCTTAGCCCAAGCGCGACCAGGATGTATCGTATCCCATGGAGACTTGTTGTTGGCTCTGGTCGTAGCCGCATCGCCATGCTTCCCTATCCCGAATAGGATCTTGGTTTCGTTGTTCCATATTGGCATGAAAAGACGGATCAAATGGTTCTCTGCGGCGGCCTGGTATCCGATTTGAGCTGCAAGCGCGCGACACTCGAAGTCAGCGATGTCTATTCCAGCCACCTTGTCGATGTTCTTCCGGTGCTCATTCAGGCGGCCGTACAGCTTTGTCTCTTGCTCGACGACAGACTTCGCGCTTGTTGGCGGGTCGGCCTTGCCGACATAGATCGGCGTCTCTGTCCCTGAGGTCGGTGCGTAGATATCCAAGAGCCCATTGTAGTAGATTGCGTAGGCACCGGACCCGTAGAATGCAGAAATCTCTCCAAGAGGATATCGCTCTTGGGAGATGACGACGTGAAAATGACGGCCTGATCTGGCACCTTGGTTTATGCGATAGATCAGGTAAGCAAGTATATGAGTACAGGTAATGTGACTGCTGAGAAGACAGTTCCGTATAGGACCGTGCGTGCCGCTAAGGCGACGCTGATCCCTTCAGCCCGTGCCATGACATATACGTTCGCGGCAGGTGGTAATGCACCCATGATGATTGCTGTGGCGATCCAAACGGGGTCAAACCCCGAGACAACGACAAAGGCTGCAGCAACAGCAAGCGGGTGGACAACCAGCTTTGCCGTCAGGCACGCGCCCAAGCGGCGTTCAACCCGACCGCCACGATTGCGTGCGAGGGTCAGTCCGAGGGAAAAGAGAGCAGTGGGAGCTGCTGCGTTTTGAAACCCTGTAAGCGGGCTGTCTATGTACGCCGGTAAGGTCAAACCACTTTGGGCGAACAGAAGTGCTGCAAGTGTGGCCAGAATAAAGGGGTGCGTTAACACTTTTCGCAGAGGCTGCATGATGCGTCCCAATCCGCGGCTGTCGTGGCCAAGCATGGTGGGCCAGATTGTGAAGATCAGCAATACATCGGCACAAAAGATAAAGGCGGCTGGCGCGCCCGCCTCTGGCCCAAGCACTGCGACAGTGAGCGCAGGCCCCATGTAACCGATGTTGGAATAGCTGGCGGCAAGACCGAAAACAGCCGGGCTATCGCCTGACCGGTTCTTGCGCCCGATGAGCCATCCCAGAACAAACATCGCCCCGGTTATAGAGGTAGTGATCGCCAAAAACCCGACCAGATTGTTGTCATTCGGTGGGACGACACGCACCGATTGAAACAAGAGCGCGGGCAAAGCCACATAGAAAATAAAAGCATCAAGCCAGCGTTGCTGCTCGTCGCCGTGACGTAAAAAGAGCTGTGCTGTAACACCGGCAAGGATGTATAGAAAAAAAGGCGCTATCAGCTCCAAGGCGACGATCATCGCGACAGGCTCTTGCTGGGCGCTACGCTTTTAAGGTTATTGAGGTGCAAGGTTATTATGGGCTCATTTTGCTGATGGTTATTTTTGACCTCGCATTCCAGAAGCGGTCAGAACTGTAACTTGGGGGACAGGAAAGTGTTTGTAAAATAGGTTTTTACCGCCTTCATCGCGGGGGTTGCGACTTTCGTCTTATTTGATGCCAATCCCACATCCATCGTTGGTATGTCGACATCCGTTTGCACAATTTCGATTCTGCGCCCTTCCAGTGACCATGGGCGGTACACCATGTCAGACAGTATCGTGATGCCCTGACCATTGGCCACAAGCGAGCGGACGGCCTCCACCGAAGATGTTCGCAACTTGATGTTCGGGCTCGCATTATGCCGGTTCCAGTATTTCATGCTGGAATGGGCGGCTTCATCTACGGTGAGCATGATGTAGGGCTCTTGGGCAATCCGTGCCAGCGACACCTCGGGTCCGGTGTTGAACGCGTGACCTGCAGGAACCCAGAGCCGTCTGGGAGACTTGAGCAGTGTCACCGTCTCGATCCCGTCGCGCTGGATGTTCGAGGTCAGAGCCACCGCCATATCAATATGCGCCTGCAATAGTTGCTGCTCGATACTTTGGCGGTTAAGCTCTACTACTTGAATATCAATGCCGGGATAGAGCTGTGTGAGGCGGCCCAGATGATAGGGCAGGAAGTAGCCAATCACGGTATAGCTGGCTGCGAGTGTCAGTGTACCGTTGATCTCCGAGCTGCTTTGGTCGATTTGGCGCGCGGCCTCGATCTTTTCCAGAATATCACGGGCGGCTTGCAAAAACTCCCGGCCAGCTTTCGTCAGCTCCATCCCTTGTGCACGCCGCTCGAACAAGGTGGTGCCCAGATGTGCCTCAAGTTCACGCACAGAGCTGGTGACTGAAGATTGCGAAATCGACAGTAATTTGGCCGCGCGGCTGACCTGACCTGTATCGGCGGTCGCCACGAAGTATTTTAAGTGCTTGAAGTTCATGCATTTTCCGAGATGAAAGCCATCTGCAGGATCAGATATCAGTTTTAATGATAATGCTTAAGTGAAAAAAAGAAATATCAATTTTGCTTCGAGGTAATCAGTCTGGCCTGACAACAACACGGGAGTGGGCACGTGAAAGCAGCAGTAGATCTGAATTGCGACATGGGGGAGGGGTTTGGTCAGTGGGTTCTGGGCGATGCGCCCGACGCACAGATCATGCAGATTATCAGTTCTGCCAATATTGCCGCGGGCTTTCATGCGGGCGATCCGAATTCTATGAACCGGGTGATTAAGCTGGCGCAAGAGCACGGTGTTGGTCTCGGCGCGCACCCCGGGTATCACGATCTGCAAGGGTTTGGTCGGCGCTATATCAAAACCGACACGGCGGAGCTGATCAATGATATCGTCTACCAGATTGGCGCGATCAGGGAATTCGGGCGGCGTTACGGTGTGCCGCTCCAGCACGTCAAGCTGCATGGCGCCCTTTATATGGAGGCGGCGGCTAACGAAGATTTGTCGCAGATGCTGGTGGATACATTACAGGTGACAAGTCCCGATGCGCTGTTGTTTTGCATGGGTATTTCCAAGACATATGCGGCGGCGAAACGTGCAGGCCAGCCGGTGATCCGTGAGTTCTATGCGGACCGTGACTATGACAATTCCGGATCGATCGTGTTCACTCGGCAGGTTGGGAGGCCCGATCCGGCACAGATCGCTGCCAAATGTGTGAAAGCCTGCAAAACCGGCAAGGTCACGACGGTCGAGGGTGACGAGATTGATATCCCTTTTGAATCCATCTGTTTTCATTCCGACACGCCAGGTGCCTTGTTGATGGGGCAGGCCATTTACGAAGGCCTCAAGGATGCCGGTATCCGCATTACGGCAGCGGCGGACATCGCCAAAACACTGGCTTAACACCCATACAAGGAGACCAATATGGTACAGGTTCTTTCCCCCGTTCCGGGCACATTCTACACGCAGGCATCCCCCGAGGAGCCGGTTTACAAGGCCGCAGGTGATGCGGTTTCTGTCGGCGACACGGTCGGCCTCATCGAGGTGATGAAGACGTTTATCGAGGTGAAAGCCGAAGTTGCTGGCACATTTACGGAGTATCTGGTCGAGAGTGGCGGCGCTGTTACGGCAGGCCAGCCGCTGGCAGAGATAGAGGCGTAAACCGTGGCCATAAAACGCTTGTTCATTGCCAATAGGGGCGAGATTGCGGTGCGCATTATCCGCGCCGCGAAGGCGATGGGTGTCCATACTATTCAAGCCTATTCCGAGGCTGATGCCGATATGCTGGCGGTGCGACTGGCGGACGAGGCTGTGTGCATCGGTCCTGCGCAGGCGGCGCTGTCGTATCTGAATGTCGAGGGGATGGTCGCGGCGGCAAAAGCGGCCCATGCGGATGCTGTGCATCCCGGGTACGGTTTTTTGGCCGAGAACGCTGGTTTTGTGCGGGCGCTGGACGCGGCGGGCATTATATTTGTCGGACCCTCGGCAGATACGATTGACGCAATGGGCGACAAGGTTTCTGCGCGGCAGGCAGCACAGGCGGCTGGAGTGCCTGTTGTCCCGGGCTCTAAGGGCCGTGTCGAGACTATAGATGACGCGGTAGATGTTGCTGCAAAAATTGGCTATCCTGTGATGATCAAAGCGGCTGCCGGTGGCGGCGGTAAAGGTATCCGAATTGCCGATACAGAAGCGGAGTTGCGCAAAATGGCCCCGCAGGCGCAGGCCGAGGCCAAGGCATCCTTTGGCGATGGCGGGCTGTATCTGGAGCGCGCGATCCAGTCACCGCGTCACATCGAAGTGCAGATCATGGGCGATGGCACCAATGCGGTCCATTACTTCGAGCGGGAGTGCTCCTTACAGCGGCGACGCCAGAAAGTCTGGGAAGAGGCTGGTGCCGAGTGTCTGGACGAGGCGACACGCGCACATCTTTGCGATACTGCTGTCGCCCTTGCAAAAGCGGTGAACTATGTGGGCGCGGGCACGCTTGAGTATCTCTATGACAGCGTCACAGCGAATTTCTATTTCATCGAGATGAACACCCGTATTCAGGTCGAGCATCCGGTGACGGAAATGTTGACCGGAACAGATCTGGTTCAGGAGATGATCCATGTGGCGGGCGGAGGCAAGCTGCGCCAGCGGCAATCGGACATCATACGCAGCGGTCACGCCATCGAAGTGCGTCTGAACGCCGAGGACCCGTTTTTGCAATTTATGCCGTGTCCTGGCCAGATTACTGGATTGCGTGTTCCCGAAGGTGAGGGCATCCGCTTTGACCACTTTCTTTATGAGGGATACCAGATACCGCCTTTTTACGATTCCCTTCTGGGCAAGCTGATCGTGCATGGCCGCGACCGGCAGGCCGCGATTGATCTGCTGATCACAGCACTGAAGGGGTTGGAGATCGAGGGGGTCAAGACGACCAAACCGCTGCATCTGGCGCTGGCGCAGGATGCCAGCGTGCGCAGCGATGACTTTCACACACAATGGCTGGAGCCTTGGCTGGCTTCGGGCAATTTGAAACCCACTCCCGAAATCACAGGAGGCACATCATGAAAACACGCTACAGCCATGGTGGCGACGAGCATATCTATGTGGAGATGGATGACGAGATGTCGCTGGATGCGTTTTTCAAATCCCTCTCGATGAGCAACGCGGTTCGCGATGCGAAGATAAAGGGTGTGACGGAAATCTGTCCTGCCAACGCCTCGTTTCAGGTCCGCTTTGACCCTGATATCATCGCGCCCGACCAGATGATGAAAAAAGTCAAGGAATTGGAGCATAAGGCCGAGAATGCCGAAAAGCGGCTCAAAACACGGATCATCGAGATACCGGTCTACTATCAAGATCCCTGGACCCACGAGACGCTGATGCGATTTCGCCAGCGCCATCAGGACCCCTCGGGCTCGGATCTGGATTATGCTGCACGGATCAATGGCTTTGACAGCGTCGAGGGTTTTATAGAGGCGCATCATTCCCAGCCTTGGTTCGTGTCGATGGTGGGGTTTGTTGCGGGCCTGCCGTTTCTCTACCAGCTGGTAGAGCGCGGAAAGCAGTTGCAGGTACCCAAATATCTGCGCCCGCGCACCGATACCCCCAAACAGACGGTCGGCTATGGCGGATGTTTTTCCTGCGTGTATTCGGTGCGTGGTGCAGGGGGCTACCAGATGTTTGGCATCACGCCGATGCCGATCTTTGATCCCGAGCAAAAGCAAAGCTACCTCAAGAACTTTATGGTGTTTTTCAAGCCGGGTGACATTGTGAAATGGAAACCGATCGACCGTGCCGAATATGATCGGATTTTGGCTGAAGTGGCGGCTGATACCTACACGCCGCGCATAGCGGAGGTCGATTTTGATCTTGATGCGTTCAATGCAGATATGTCCGGCACCAATGCTAAACTGATGGAGGCCCTCAATGTCGCTTAAAATCATACAACCCGGCCTGTCGACTTCCATTCAGGATCTGGGCCGTCCCGGCTATTTCCATCTGGGCATTCCTATTGGCGGGGCGATGGACCGTTTTGCGCTGCGCGTCGCCAATATGCTGGTGGGCAATCCCGAAGGGGCTGCCGGTCTCGAGGTAGTCTTTATGGGGCCTGTGATCGAGTTCGAGCGCGACAGTCTGGTTGCCATTACGGGTGCCGATCTGCCTGCTAAGGTCGACGGAAACCCGCGGGAAGGCTGGACTTCGTTTGTGGTCAAAGCAGGCCAGACACTGAGTTTTGACTTTCTCAAGGCAGATGCACGCGCCTATATCGCGATCAGCGGCGGCATAGATACGCCGCCAGCGCTCGGTAGCCGCTCCACCTACCCGATTGGGGCGCTAGGCGGTATCGAGGGACGCAACATTCAGGCGGGAGATGTCATTCCGCTGGGCGACGCAGAGATGGTCGAGGCCGGAATGAGCGTGCCGGCGAACCTGCGCCGGATGCCTGCAAATCCTGCGGAATTGCGGGTTCTGCCAGGGCTCTACTGGCACCGTTTGACGCCAAAGGCACAGGACGGCTTTTTCGCCGATAATTGGGCCGTGGCACTTGAGGCGGACCGGATGGGCTACCGTTTCAAAGGTGGCAATCCGTTGGAGTTTGTGGATCGCGAACAACCCTTTGGCGCCGGTGCTGATCCATCAAATATTGTGGATGGGTGTTATTCCTATGGATCCATTCAGGTGCCGGGCGGGCTTGAGCCGATTGTGCTGCACCGTGATGCGGTGTCGGGCGGCGGCTACTTTACGCTGGGTGCTATCATTTCCGCCGATATGGATCTGATCGGACAGTTGCAGCCGCATACACCTGTGAAATTTCGCAAGGTGGATATGGCACAGGCCGCCGAAGCACGCGCGGCGCGCAAGAAAATGCTTGGCTCTGTGCGCGCCCATCTGGGGTGAGCTGCCGACTACGACCCACCGGTCGCCCGCCTCAGGCGCGGGCACCGGCCCTGTAGGCTGAAGGTGTCACCCCGAATTTCTCCCGGAAAAGCCGCGAAAACTGTGCCTGATCTGCAAAGCTGTATCTGTAGGCCACGGTGGCAAGACTTTCGCTGGAGCGGGTCCGCAGATCGATTTGCGCCTGAGCAAGCCGGTAATCTCGCACCTGCTGTGCAACAGACTTATCGACGGACCGGAAGAGATCGTGCAAATAGCGTTTCGAGATGCCACAGGATGCCGCGATCCGCTCTGGAGATAGGTCCGCCACTTTGATATTTTTGCGGATAAACTGGTCTATGCGCGCCAGATGAGCGGCGCGCACAGCGCTGATTGCCTCTGAGGTATCGTGTTTTTCATTGTTTATGGCCAAGGCCAAAAAGGCGAGTAGCTGGCTCCCCAGCAACCTCTGGGCCGGTGCGTCCAGACCCGCATCACTGTTTTGCGCCATATTAACCATCGCCGCAAACACCTGCTGTGTGCCTGTCGTGGCATCGAACACCCGCGCGCACAGGCCGTCGGGGTCCGACACCCGCGTGACCAGTTCCTTCTTCGACAGTTTGAGCACGATCAGATCATTGGTCTGCTCATACCGAAATCGGTAGGGCTCGTCTCCGCGCTGTATGATGAAGCCGCCGGGTGCGCAGCGCATGTCGCGGCCCAGTTGCCGGAACTCGACGGCAGTGCAGCGCGGGATCGTGACCAGATAATCTTCTTCGAGACCCTCGCTGATATGGCTGGCCTCGCGCTTGTAACTTGCTGGGTCAGATGTGAGCCGCGACAGGGCCACATTGCCAAATGTCCGGTGGCTAAGCCGTCCCATGAAGCGGTCCGGATCCTTGAAATCAAGCTGGAGAGGAAAGTAGGTCTTAGCGATGATCCTGCTCCACTCGGCAGAACGCTCGGCGCCTCTAAAACCTGCCGTCGAAAGCTCCGCCATATATGTGCCCCTCGTTTGACGCTTCGGGTGCCCCCCGCGTGCGCCCGTATCCGGAGAAGTCTAAGACCTCTGTGCACCCTGCGTCAAATGATCCTGCACTGTGCGACAAGACCGGCGCACGCGCATGCGCAAACATTGATCGAACGCAATGGAGGTATGCTATGTCCGTCTCGTCAGTCGATCCGATTACCCTGTCCGTCGTGCGCGGTGTCCTCGAGACGACCCAGCGGGAGATGACGCTGACGCTGGAAAAAACGGCGCGGTCTTCTGTTTTCAACCTCGCGCATGATTATTCGACCGCATTGTTCAACCACACGCCCGAAATGGTGCTTCAGGGTCAGGATATTCCTATTCACCTCGGCTCGCTCATTCCGGCAATGAAGGCGGTTGCGGGTTTTTTCGAGGGCGAGATCAACGAGGGTGATCTGTTTTTGCACAATGATCCCGATTACGCCGGAAGCCACATCATTGATACCTGCATGTATTACCCTGTTTTCTATGAGGGAGAGCTGCTGTTCTGGACGGTGTGCAAGGGGCATCTTACCGATATCGGCGGGCCTGTGCCAGCGGGATACAATCCGGATGCCAAGGAGATCTATGCCGAAGGGTTGCGCATTCCGCCGATCAAAATCTGGGACAAATGGGTGCCGCGCCACGATATTTTGAATATGCTGCTGACCAACATGCGCGCGCGGCGCGATCAGGAAGGGGATTTTAACGCCCTCATCGGTGCCTGTCAGGTTGGCGCGCGCGCACTTACAGGATTGCTCGACAAATATGGCAAGGAGACGGTCCAGAACTGTATCGAAGAACTGTTGTCGATGGCCAATGCCCATATGAAGGGGCTGATCGCGCAAGTGCCTGACGGGCGGTACTCCGGCACGGCGGTGCTGGAGGATGCGGGCCACGGGTTTGGCGATTTTGACATCACCGCCCATGTCACGATCAAGGGTGAAACCGTCCACATCGAGATCGAGAGTCCGCCTCAGATCCCCTATTTCATCAACTCCTACGAAGGCAATTCCTATTCCGGCGTCTATCTTGGCCTGATGATGTTTGCGCAGTTGCCGCCGCCCTACAACGAGGGGCTGTACCGCAGTGTAACAGTGGATATGGGGCCCAAGGGGACGTTGTGTAACGCGAAATCGCCGGCGCCGCATATGAATTGCACTACCACCCCAATGGAGACGCTGACCGATGCGGTGCGTCTCGCGTTTGAGCAGGCAGCGCCGGCAAAAGTTTCGGCCAGCTGGGGGCATGCCAACGGGTGCAATATCGCGGGCTGGGACAAGCGGCACGACGAGGAATATGTCACCATGGTGCTGGCCTCAATCATTTCGGGCGCGGGGGCCACGAACAGTCAGGATGGCTGGCACGCCTGCGGTCCGCAATGCTGTTTCGGAGCGCTGACCTCGGGCGACATCGAAATGCTCGAGCACAGCTATCCGATCATCATCCACCAATATGCTTTGATGGAGGATTCGGGCGGCGCAGGACGCTTCCGCGGCGGGTCGGGGACCTGTTGGGAGGTGGAGCCGCTGGACGCGCCCATGACGTTGATCACCTTCGGGGAAGGCCGCCGGATTCCTGCCATGGGGGCGGGCGGTGCCAAATCCGCCATGGTGGAAAAGAAGGTCGGACGCCTTGAGTTGACGCGCAACGGGGGCACGGAAATTATCACCGATAATGTGATCGAGATCATCAATCCCGGCGAGCGCGCCGCCAACAAGAACCCCGGCGGCGGCGGCTTTGGTAATCCGTTCGAGCGAGAAGTGGACAGTGTGGTGGAGGATGTGCGCAACGGTCTGGTGTCGCTGGAGGGCGCGAGGCTGGACTACGGTGTGGTCATCGCTGACCGGCAAAGCCTGCGTGTGGATACCGCTGCAACAGACGCATTGCGCGCCTCCTGATTGATGCTGAAAAGGAAAAATGATGAAAACCGACTATAGACTGGGCATCGACGCGGGCGGCACGTTTACCGATTTTGTACTGGCAAAGCGGGACGGGGAAGTTCAACTATTCAAGGTCCTCTCAACGCCCGATGACCCGACACAGGCGATCCGTGACGGTTTGGCGTTGATCACCGAGCAAACGGGCATCTCGGCGCGAGAAATTGTATCAAACGCGGATCTGTGCATCAATGGCACCACGGTCGGGCTGAACGCCCTGATCACCCATACCGGTGCAAAGACGGGGCTTATTTGTACGAAGGGCCACGAGGATTCCATCGAGATCCGACTGGGTCACAAGGAAGACGGCCACCGCTATGATCCCGATTACCCGCCCGCCACCATGCTGGTGCCGCGTCATTTGCGCCGCGGCGTCACCGAACGTGTCATTTCCAACGGCTCTGTCTATACGCCGATGAAAGAGGAAGACGTGAGGGCGGCTTGCACCTATTTCCTGGCTGAGGGAGTGAAGTCTGTCGCCATTTCCTTTGTTTGGTCGGTGCTGCATCCGGATCACGAGAACCGCGCGGCCGAAATCGTGCGCGAGATGATGCCGGACGCGCGCCTGACGGTCGGTGCCCAGCTTTATCCGCAGGTGCGCGAATATACCCGCACCTCGACCGCGGTTGTAAACGCCTATCTGGCCCCGATCCTGCAACGCTACGTCGAGGCGATTGATGGCTATTTCAAAGATCTGGGATCCAAAAATCCTGTACGTTATTTTCAGTCGAATGGCGGGCTTGCACTGGGGCGTGTGGTCACGGACCAATCGGTTTATGCCATTAACTCAGGGCCTGCATCGGCGCCTCAGGCGGCACTGGATGTGGCCGCACCCTGGGGCGACCGCAATATCATCACCTGCGATATGGGGGGGACGTCCTTCGACATCACGCTGACCCGAGACGGCAAGGCCAATGTGAACAAGGACATCGACTTTCTGCGTTACCGGATCGGGATTCCGATGATACAGGTCGAGACGCTGGGGGCAGGGGGCGGATCTGTTGGCTGGATCGACAGTATGGGCCTGATGCAAATGGGGCCGCAATCGGCGGGCGCTGACCCGGGGCCTGCATGTTACAGTCAGGGGGGGACGCGTCCGACGACTACGGATGCCAACCTGACGCTGGGCTATTTGAACAGCACCGGTCTGGTAGGCGGGCGTTTGCCGCTGGACGTGGAAAAATCCCGCACGGCGATCCGGACCCATCTGGCAGAGCCGCTGGGTCTCAGCCTTGAAAAAGCGGCTTACGGCATGTTCACCATTGTCAACAACAACATGGTCAACGCGATCAGGCGAGTGTCGGTCGAGCGCGGCTATGACCCGCGTGATTTCGTGCTGATGGGGGCAGGCGGGGCGACAGGCGCGCATGTGACAGCGCTTGCGCGGGAAATGGGTATTCGGAAGGTTCTGATATCAAAGTTGGCGTCGGGCCTGTGTGCCTACGGCCAGATCCTGTCCGATGTGAAATACAACTACATGGCGCCTGCACCGCTGCGCCTTGACGAAGCGGTTGCCGGTGCGCACCTGAACAAACTGTTCAGCGGTCTCGAGGCGCGCGGTGCGGTTGATCTGGAGGGAAACGGCTTTGCCCGCGACGAGATTTCCATCAGCCGCAGCCTCGATATGCGCTATGTCGGGCAGGTCCACGAATGTACCGTTGAAATTGACACGTTCGACATTGAACAGCTGGGGCTTGGTGCGATCTCGCAAGCATTCCACACACGCCACAAGGAGCTTTATACCTATGATGAGCCTCAAAGCCCGGTCGAAGTGGTGAATGTGGAAAGTACGATTATCGGCCATCTGGACAAACCCCGACGCCAGAAGATTGCCGCCGGGAAAGGGGCTGAAACCGCGCTGCAAGGATACCGCGATATGGTGTTCTCGCTTGAGGGGACCGCCAAGTCCACGCCTGTCTACACAGGAAGCGCGTTGGGGGCGGGGGATCATCTGAGCGGACCTGCGGTTATCGAGGAAGTGACGACAACAATCGTCATCGAGCCGGGCTGGAACGCAGCACTGCATGAAAGCGGCGTTTACGTACTCACGCCACAGGCTTAGGGTCGGCGATAGGCCCGAGCGGGCTTGTTAAAGGGAGAAGCACCCCATGCCTGAAGAAGTACGCACCGAGCCGAAACTTGCCTCGCCGCCCCGCGTCACGCGCCGCACTCTGCGCGTGCGCGGCACCGATGTGACCCTGCTAGAGGAGGTCAGGCTGCTGGCGATTGAGGATCTGGGGTTTGATGTAGAGTTTGAGAACTTGGATTTTCTGACGTGCCAGCACCGTGCTGCGATGGACCCGCTGAACTATGATATCTACGAGCAGTGTTTCCACAATCTGGACATTGTCTGGTACTGGGGCGCATTGCAGCCGATCGAAACCGAGCGGATCAAGCAGTGGGATAACATCGGCAGTCTGGCCAAGTCGGGCGGGATCAGCAAATACACATGGCAGGGTCACGGCGATGCGCCGGTGCGCAAATTGTATGTCCAGCCCGACGGTACGTTGGGCCAACAGCCGATGCCCCAGATTAGCATGCTGCCGACCGCTCATAACGTGGACAGCTTTGGATATGACCGACGCCTTTTTGGCGAGGAGGGGCCTGAGGGGTCCAGCTGGGCATGGCTGCTTGACCGGCGCGCGCGGGGGCGGATCGCTCTTGTGGATGAACCGGCAATCGGGATCTTCGATGTAGCCCTTGCCGCAGAAGCTAACGGTGATCTGACGTTTGAGGACATCGGCAATATGACGGTGGATGAAATTGACAGTCTGATGGGTCTTCTGGAAACGCTCCGGCAACAGGGCTTCTTCGTGGGCAGCTGGGTATCGCCGGATCAGGCGGAGGCACTTGTGCGTGATGACCGTGTTTCTGTGCAAAGCATGTGGACGCCATCCTATGGCAACCTCGGTAAAATGTCGGGGATATTTTGTGAGAGTTTCCCGCGTGAAGGATACCGCGCATGGCACGGGGGCGCATCGCTTGCCCGACATCTGACCGGGGCAAAGCTGGATATGGGATACGAGTATCTGAACTGGTGGTTGACCGGTCCACCCGGCGCCGTGATGGCGCGACAGGGTCATTATATGACCAATCCTGAAGGGGTGCGCGCATACCTCAGCGCTGAGGAGTGGGGGTACTGGTACGATGGCGACATCGCCCGCTGTGATCTGAAAGGGCCTGATGGGAGGATCGTTGTGCGCAAGGGGCAGCGTCGCCCCGGAGGTGCCTACCGCGAGCGGGTAAGCCGAATTGCCATGTGGAACACGGTTATGGACGAGTATAATTATGCCGCCCGTGCCTGGAAGCGGTTCATCGCCTCCTTGGGTACAGCGACACCATGACCCAAATAATTATGCCTCGAACACCTGCAGGTCAGGGACAGGAGCCTTTGTATGAGACGATCAGCCGTGTCTTGCGGCACAATATCACCTCGGGGCGGCTGCCTGCTGGATTGGTCCTGATCGAGGGGCCAATTGCAAAACTCATGCAGACCAGCCGTGCGCCTGTGCAAGCCTCACTGAGGATGTTGAACGCCGAGGGACTGATCCATCGGTTCCGCGGGCGCGGGTATCTTGTCGGGGCAGCAGGGGCTACGTCCCAACCAGTTCGCAAGTCACTGGATGAATATGATTTCGACATTCCGGAGGCGTCGCGTACGGCATTGGCGATCCGCGGGACGTGGATCAGGGTCTATGATCAGGTTGAGGCGGAGGTAGCCGCGTGCCAGATTTTTGGTGAGTTCAGGGTCATCGAGACAGAGCTTGCGGAATATCTGGGGGTCAGTCGCACAGTGGCGCGCGATGTGCTCAGCCGTCTGAACGAGCGGGGGCTATTGCGCAAAGGAGCTTCATCGCACTGGCTGGCTGGTCCCTTGACCGCGCGCACCCTTAGGGAGAAATTCGAGCTGCGCAGTATAATGGAGCCTGCGGCGCTCAGGCTCGCGACGGATTATATCGATCCGGTCCAGATCGCCGCCATCCGTGCGCGGATCGACCGTGGCGATGCACGGGATGCGGCAGAACTGGAAGGTGCCTTGATGCGCCACTGTTTAGGACGTGCGCCCAACGGTGCTCTGGTTGAAATCATTGCCAACAATCGCCTGCTTTTGTCTTCAATGGACAAGGCTCTGATTGATCTTGGTTTGCCCGTGGATGTGGTCGCACTTGACCAGTACCGCACCCTTTTTGACTTGATCGGATTACGCCAGGTCGATGCTGCAACAGAGTATCTCAAGGAGCACTTGCGCATCTTGTCGTTCAAAAGTCTGGCGCGTCTCAAGATTGTGGCATTGATCCCCGAGATCGAGACGATTCCATGCTATCTTGTGAAAGTCTAAATAATGAACTTAGTACCCGATATTCATTTTTATAACATCAAAAACGCTGTAAAAAATTTGATTTATTCCCATTTAGGTGAGAAAAACCTTCTTATCGTTTGAAAGATGGCTCTTGATATAAATTTCAATTAGTTATTGGATACGTAAGACATTTTACTTAGGGGCTGTGGAAGAAATCTCCGCGCCTGATGTACCCATCGTTTGATGGTTTGTTTTTGCCCTGTGAGGATCGAATGACGCACCGTGACGCCAGTTTCAGACTTGAAGGGATTACCCGCCGCTACGGCGAGCTCACTGCACTTGAAGACATCGATTTTTCGGTCGAGCAGAGCGGCTATGTCTCCCTTTTGGGGCCTTCGGGTTCGGGGAAGACATGCCTGCTGCGCATCATTTGCGGCTTCGAAAAGCCTGATGCGGGGCGGGTTTGGTTTCAGGGGCGCGACATTACGGATTTGCCCGCGCACGAGCGTGGTATAGGGTTCGTTTTTCAGAACTTCGCGTTGTTTCCGCACCTGACGGTTTTCGAGAATGTGGCATTTGGTCTGCGCAACGGCGCGGTAAGCGTTGCAGAGGCAGAGATTACGAGACGCACCGCGGAGGCGATTGAAATGGTCGGTTTGGCGGGCCTCGAAGACCGCTCCCCCGAGCAGGTTTCGGGCGGGCAGAAGCAGCGAGTGGCACTGGCGCGCACGTTGGTGATGCAGCCGTCGCTGGTGCTGCTGGACGAGCCGCTTGGCGCGTTGGATGCAAACCTGCGCGAACGGATGCAGACAGAGTTGCGCGCTATCCGCGAGCGGCTGGGTGTTACGTTCCTGCATGTGACGGGCAGTGAGACAGAGGCGCTCGCGATGGGGGATATTGTTGCGGTTCTGGATGCGGGCAAGATCATCCAGACGGGCACGCCGGACCAGATCTATGATACGCCCGCCAGCTCGGATGTTGCGTTGTTTCTCAACCGGTTCAATATGTTTGACGGGACGCTGTCGGACGGTATGTTTGCGGGTCCCTTCGGGACTGCCGCCGCCCCTGTTGCCCGACACAATCCGCGCGATGTCTATGCAATCCGCTATGACCGCACACAGATTTTTGACAAGGGCGCGGCATTGCCCGGGCCTGCTTTGACGGCCCGTTTTCTGGCAAGCGAATATCTGGGTTCTTCGATTATCTTCCTGTTCGAGACAGCCGACCGCAAAACGGTCGAGGTTGATCATCACCTCAGCTTTGGCGAGCCGCGCGATCTGGAGGTCGGCGGGGAATATGTCTTGTCGTGGGATCCGGCGCAGGCAATCGTATTCGGTAAAGGAGCCGCAGCATGAGCGCGCAAAACGCGACCAAACAAAAGACAGCCACCTTCCGGTTGCTCGCCCCGGGTGTGTTCTGGATGATCCTGTTTTTAGTCGCGCCGATTATGATGATCGTTTACGTGTCCTTCTGGACCCAAACTACATTTGCGATCAACTCGACTCTAACACTGGACAGCTGGCGCAATTTCTTTGCTTCGGAGGCTTATGTCGGGGCTCTGTGGACGACGATCCGGCTTTGGCTGATTGTCCTGACCCTGACTTTTGTGATTGGCTATCCTGCTGCCCTTTTTGTGGGTCTGCTTGTCAAAAGCAAAACCCTCTCTACCGTGCTTTTGGTCATTTGCGTGATCCCCTTTTGGACCTCGTTTTTGATAAGGGTGCTTGCGTGGCGTCCAATGCTGGGCAAGGAGGGGGCAATAAACATTATCCTGCAAAAGGCGGGCTTAATCGACAGCCCAATCGAGGTTTTACTGTTCTCGGAACTGTCGGTCGTGATCGGTATGACCCAGATTTATGTTGTGTTCATGGTAGGCCCCATCGCCTTTATGCTTGGCCGGATCGACCGCAACATTATCGAGGCTGCGCGCGATCTCGGCGCAGGTTTCGGGCGCATTTTCTGGAAGATTATTCTGCCGCTCAGCCTTCCAGGCGTGGTAGTAGGGGCGATTTTTGTAAGTGTGATGGTTTTGGGCGAATTTGCGACATCAGGCGCGTTGTCGGGGCGCAAGGTGAATTTGCTGGGCAATGTGATTGTCACGCAGGTGGGATCGCTCAAATGGGCGATGGCATCGGTCGTGGGAGTGATCCTGACTGTTCTTCTCGGTATTGTGGTAGCCGGTTTCTTGCGCATCGTTGACCTGAAAAGGGAGCTGTGAGCTATGGAATCTAAAACTCTCAAGCCAATTCTTGCGGTCTATATCGCGCTGTTCATCCTGTTTTTATATGGGCCGTTCATCGTGCTGGGTATAATTTCGTTCCAGCAGGGCCCCGAGGGTGGGCCGCAGTTTCCGATCACCGAATGGTCCACCTACTGGTACAGACACCTCTTTGGTCTGACCCCTCCTTCGCGCATTGCACCGCTACCAGTGGGCGAGGCGCTGATCCGCTCGCTGATCCTGGCCTTCATGACGATGGTTACGGCGACGGTGCTGGGTGTGATGGCGGCGCAGGCCTTCCGTCGGCGGTTTCGCGGTGCGGGTGTGGTATTCTATCTTATCGTTCTGGGGATGATGGTGCCCGGTGTTCTGACTGGCCTTGGGACATCGTTGCTGGCCAATAATGTAGTTCACATCGAGCGTCACTGGTGGAGCACCGCCTTTGTCACTCATGTGGTCTACACCTTCCCTTTCGCGTTTCTGGTCATGCTGGCGATCATGAACCGCTTTGATGCTTCGGTGGAGGAGGCGTCATGGTCGCTTGGCGTGTCGCCCATCCGGACCTTCCGCAAGGTGACCTTTCCGCTGATCTTTCCGGGGGTATTGTCGGCCATGCTATTTGCCTTCACGCTCAGCTTTGACGAGTTCCCGCGCACGTTGTTCGCGTCGGGCCGGGACCAGACATTGCCCTTGGCGATTTATGGGACGTTCTCGGTCGAAATTCATCCGAACATCTTTGCCTTCGGGGTGATGACTACCTTGTTTTCTTTTGCTCTCTTGGCTGTCTATGGCATTTTGATGGGGCTGAGTGTGCGGCGCGCCAAGAAGATGGCGATGCAGGAAGACATCTCATGAACTCAGTCATTGTCACAGGTGCGGGATCTGGGATCGGGCTGGCCGTTGCACAAAAGCTGGCGGACCTTGGCTATAATGTGGTCGTTAATGATTTTGACGAAGGCAGTGCGATTGCTGCCGCGCAAAAGATCGGTGGTTTGGCGGTTCAGGGCGATGTGTCCGACGAGGCCGATGTCGCCCGTATGGTAGCAGCTTGTACTGCCAAATACGGTGCGCCGACGCATCTGGTTAATAATGCAGGCCATGTGCATCAGGCGAAATTTACCGACCTTGCGACTGCTGATTTTGACAGGATGATTGCGGTGCATCTGCGTGGCACATTCCTGTGCACCCGCGCGGTGCTGCCACAGATGATCGCGGCGGGGGCGGGATGCGTGGTCAATATGGCCTCTCAACTGGGCCAGATTGGCGGGGTTGAACTGGTGCATTATTCTGCTGCGAAGGCCGGCATTATCGGGATGACAAAAGCGCTTGCGCGGGAGGTATCGTCCACTGGTGTGCGGATCAACGCAGTGGCACCCGGCCCGATCAATACGCCGCTCGTACATGCTCTATCGGAAGAGTGGCGCGCCGCCAAGGCGTCCGAGCTGCCGCTGGGCCACTTTGGAGAGCCGCAGGATGTGGCAGAAACGGTGGCTTTCCTGTGCTCGGATGCCGCACGGATTTACGTGGGTCAGACATTGTGCCCGAATTCAGGAGATGTGATGTTATGACCCCTGTTGCACTGATCACGGGCGCCAGTATTGGCATCGGGCGGGCCTGTGCCAAAGCTTTAGCCGCGCGCGGCGATATGGTCATCGTCACAGATGTCCTTGAGGATGAAGGCCGGTCCGTTGTGCAGGAAATTCGCAAGGCTGGTGGTGCTGCTGAATTCCAGCATTTCGATGTGCGTGACACGCAACGCGCCAATGCAGTGGTCAAGGACATCGAGACGCGTTTTGGCGGTATCCACACAATCGTTGCAAATGCGGGCATCGCGCTCCGCGTCCCGCTGGAGCAGCTGACGGACGAAAAATGGGACCATACGTTTGACATTGATCTCAAGGGGATGTTGCGCGTGATCCGGCCGGCTGCAGCGGGCATGAAATCACGCGGCACCGGATCTATCGTGTGTTTGTCGTCGATTATGGGAGTGGCCTATGGCTGGGACGAGCATGTGCATTACTCTGCGGCCAAGGCCGGTGTGGTCGGTCTGGTGCGCGGTCTTGCGGTTGAGCTGGGGCGGAGCGGTGTGCGCGTAAATGGCGTGGCACCGGGCTATATCCGGACGGCGCAACTTTTGTCCGAAGAACATTCCCTCGGACCTGAGGGGGCCAAATCAGTGGGCGAGATTGTCCCGCTGGGCCGGATTGGACAACCCGATGATGTCGCCGATGTCGTGGCATTTCTGGCCTCTGATGCGGCGCGGTATCTGACGGGTCAAGTGATTGCCGTGGACGGTGGGCTTCTGGTCGGGCGCTACTGAACACATAAGGGGGGAGCCAACCTCCCGAATAAACCAATGTAAAACGACCTCAACAAGGAGAAGACAGATGACACACTCAAATTTCTCAAGACGAAACTTTCTAAAAACGACCGCCGGAAGTGCCGCACTGGCCGCAGGCGGGATGTCGTTTCTGGGCGCCCAGCAAGCGTTTGCCGCCAATCTGGGCAATCAGGAACTGCGCACAGTCGGCCTTTCGGTGACTGTTCAGGAACGCATCTTGAACGAGTTCAAAGAGCAATCCGGCGTAGGATCGGTGAACGGAAAAGCGGATATTTTCCCCAATACCCAGACCGAAATACTGTCCGGCTCCGATGCCTATGATTGCTGGGAGATCATTGCGGAGCGTCTGGCAGCGATGGTTGCGACGGACAAACTTGCACCTGTTGATGCAGCCAGCCTGACCAATTGGGCCGGTATCCGCGAGACGTTCACGACGCCCTCTGACCGCTGGGACCTGAACCGCCAAATCGTCGGGCAAATCTGGGAAGACGAGAGCCAGACCCGCCTGAACATGGTGCCTACGGTTTATAACTATGACGCTATCGGGTATCGCCCTGATCTGGTCGAAGCCGAAGAAGCCGCAAAATGGTCTTCGCTGTTTGATCCGAAATTCAGAGGCAAGACAGGTCTCAACGTTGACCCGCTGATTGCATTTGGCCAGGCTGTCATGGCGATGAACGAATTGGGTCTGCTTGAAGTCTCGAACCCCGGCAATCCCGACGCCGAAGCGATCGAAGAAGCGGCCAAATTCCTGATCGCCAAAAAGAAAGAGGGTCAGTTCCGTGCCCTTTGGGGTGACTTTGGCGAATTGGTGAACCTTCTGGCCTCGGGTGAGATGGTCATTGCTGATGCATGGCAACCTGCGATTATGGCCGTCAAGGCGCAGGGCGTTGAGTGTTCCTACGCGACGATGGACAGTGGATATCGCGGCTGGTCAATCGGGGTTTCTCCGCTAAAAACATCACCGAACCTCGAAGCGGTTGCGGCCTACGCCGATTATTGGCTGTCCGGTCCCCCCGCTATCGCGGTGTCCGAGCAGGGCTACTATTCGCCTACGACGAACATCAAAAACGTCATGGATGCGGATAAATATGGCTTCTGGTATGAAGGCAAACCGTGGGTTGGCGAGACAGATCGCGGCATCAAAGAGGGCGATTTTCGCGATGGTGGTTCGCTGGAGGAGCGCGCGTCGAACGTGGCGTACTGGCACCAGTGGCCGGACGAGTATGACCTGCTGATCCGCAAGTGGGATGAATTCCTGTCTGCATAAACACCAACTGGTTCAGCCGCTTATACGGCTGGACCCTTCCTGATCCCCTTTGAAAAGGACGTGTCTCTCTTGGCCTACGATCTACAGCTCTCCAATGTCTACAAAACTTATGACAACGGGACACCTGCGGTCATTGATTTCAATATTGATGTCGATAAAGGAGAATTCATTGCCTTTCTGGGCCCCTCGGGCTGTGGAAAGTCCACGACATTGCGGATGATATCGGGGTTCGAGACAGTTACTTCCGGCGATCTGATGATCCGTGGCAAACGCGTGAACGACCAGCTCCCCGAAAAGCGGCCGACATCGATGATCTTCCAAAACTACGCGTTGTTCCCGCATATGAATGTGCGCCAGAACGTGCGCTTTGGCCTTGAGGTTAAAAAGATGCCGCGGGCGCAGGCGGACCGCAAGGTTGACGAGATTCTCGAAAAGTTGGGATTGGGCGATATTGCCGAGATGGCGACGTCGCGCCTGTCGGGTGGTCAGCGCCAGCGTATCGCACTGGCGCGGTCACTGGTGGTGGAGCCTGATATTTTGCTGCTCGATGAGCCGCTGGGCGCACTCGATGCGAACCTGCGCAAAAGCATCCAGAACGAATTGAAATTGTTGCAGCGTGATCTGGGGATAACCTTTGTTTTTGTGACCCACGCTCAATCCGAGGCGCTGGCGCTGTCGGACAGGATTGTTGTGATGAACGCGGGCAGGGTGGAGCAGATCAGCCCGCCGCGCGAACTTTATACCCGCCCGAGTAGCCTCTTTGTTGCGCGGTTTATCGGGTCCAACACGATCCTGCCGGGCACGGTGAGGGAGGGTCAGGACGGTATTGTCACGCTTGATACTGCTTTTGGCCCGTTGGCTGGTGCCAATCTCGCGGGAATTGACGCCCATAAAGACCGCAAGATGAGTATTGTTTTGCCTGCCGAAGCTGTTGATCTGGTGCCGGCAGACGTATCCGAGCGGCAGATGCAGGCAGAGTTTGGGGCGAATGCTATTCCCTGCACGATCGAGACGCTACAAATTGTGGGCCACATTATGCACATGGTCGTCAGTCTCAAAGACGACAAGACGATCAAGGTTGAGGGGCATGTCGACAAATTCCGCGACCGCCTGAAGGCTGGTGGCAGTGCGTTCGTTGCATGGAAATCCGGTAGCGCCACAGTGATCGACGGCTGAGGGGGGGGGCGCATGACACATGCAACAGCAGTAGAATTGGCTGATGGTCTGCGCACAGGGCGGCTTGATCCGGTAGCGCTCGCTGAAGAGGTGTACGAGCGCATTGCGGCGCACGGCGACAGTGCAATCTACATCGAGCAAACACGTGCGCGCGCCATGACCGAGGCGGCGGCGTCACGGCTTCGTCTGCAGGCGGGCAATCCGGCGAGTGCGCTCGACGGTGTTCCGGTCGCATGGAAAGATCTTTTTGACCTCAAAGGACGGGTAACAACTGCTGGTTCGGTCGTGACGCAGTCTGATGCGCCGGCAATGCAGGATGCCTCCGTAGTGGCGACTGCACGCAGGGCAGGGATGACCACCACCGGCACTGTGAATATGACTGAATTTGCCTATTCCGGTATTGGTCTGAACCCGCACTATGGCACACCGCGCAACGTGCACTCCCCCAAGGGCCAGCAGCGGAGTCCGGGCGGATCTTCTTCCTCTTGCGGTGTCGTCGTCTCGGCGGGGATCGTGCCGTTGTCGGTTGGCTCCGACACGGGCGGGTCGGTGCGTATTCCCGCCTCTTTCAATGGGGTTGTCGGCTACAAAACGTCTTGGGGGCGGTATCCAGTCGCGGGGGTTTATCGTTTGTCCCAATCGCTTGATACGATCGGCCCGCTTGCACATACGGTGGCGGATTGTGCCCTGTTTGACGCCGTGTTGCGCGGTTTGGAGGCTTCCGATGCGCAGCCTGCGGATAATGGATCGCTGACTTTTGTTATTCCCAATCAGGTGTTTTTTGACACGCTTTCGCCTGCAGTTGCCGCCAATTTTGATGCTACGGTTGCGCGGATTGAGGCGGCGGGGGCGCGTGTGCAGCCTTTGAAGCTGCCGGAACTGCAGGAGATCATGGATCTGACAGAAATCCACGGATTTCTTGCGGGAGCGGAAGCTTTGGTGAACCACAAAGACCGGATCTATGGCTCTGATGTGGTTCGTATGGACTCGCGCGTTGTGCGCCGCATCCTTGTGGGAGACAGCATGAGCGCGTTGGACGTTCTGGTGTTGCAGCAGGCGCGCGTGCGTCTGATGGCCGCAACGGCCGCAAAGATCGGCAATGCCATTGTGCTGTGCCCGACAACGGCCACGACCGCGATGGAGATCGCACCGCTGGAAGCGGATGAGGATGCATTCTTCCGGCACAATGGTTTGACCCTGCGCAATACATCTCTGGGCAATTTTTTGGACTGGTGCGGCGTGTCCATTCCCAACGGCACGGATGCGGACGGGATGCCGACGGGGTTTTTGATGTCGGCGCCATCGGGTCAGGACAGGGCACTGCTGGCGGCAGCACTGGGCTGCGAGGAGATCATCCGCGGCTAACGCCGCCCCGAAAATAAAATCACGATAAACATGGAGACTGAAACATGACCAAAAAAATATATTGTGCCTTCGGCACCGATATTGATTCCGTTGCGGGGCAGATTGGCTCTTATGGCGGCGGCGATTCACCCAATGACATCCAGCGGGGCATTTTCGCGACAGAAGTGGGGGTGCCGCGCCTGCTGCGTTTGTTCAAGAAATACGAAATGCGGACGTCTTTCTTCATTCCCGGTCACTCGCTGGAGACATTCCCAAAAGAGATGGACATGATCGTCGAGGCGGGCCACGAGATTGGCGCGCATGGCTATCTGCATGAAAACCCTGTCGCCATGACTCCTTCGCAGGAAGAGGATGTATTGGTCAAATCGATCGAGCTGATCAAAGGTCTGACTGGCGATGCGCCTAAAGGTTACGTGGCGCCCTGGTGGGAGATGTCGAATGTGACGGCGGCTCTGCTGGGCAAATATGGGTTTTCGTATGATCACAGCCAGAGTTACCGTGACTTTCAGCCGTTTTACGCGCGGGTCGGTGATGAGTGGAATGTGATCGACTATTCCAAGACGGCCGGTGAATGGATGCACCCGCTCAAGCATGGTAAAGAGATCGACCTCGTTGATATTGGGGCAAACTGGTATGTAGATGATCTTCCACCGATGATGTTCATCAAGAACGCACCCAACAGCCATGGTTTTGTGAGCCCGCGCGACATAGAGCAGTTGTGGAAAGACCAGTTCGACTGGGTCTACCGTGAGATGGAATATGGTGTGTTCCCGATCACTATTCACCCTGATGTTGCGGGCCGCCCTCAGGTGCTGCTGATGCTGGAGCGGTTGATTGACTACATCAACACACATTCGGGTGTGGAATGGGTCGATTTCAACACAATCGCGGATGACTTCCGCAAGCGGTTCCCGTTTGCGGGCGACGCGCGCCCCGAAGTTATCTGATCCGGCGAGGGCAGCAGGCTGGTCTGTTGTCCTCCCCATTAATTAGCGAGGGCCCCTTATGTGCAATGCTTGCGGATTTCCCACACGGCCCGGGCACTGGACCGATGCGGGTGCCACGACGTCGGGGGACAGATTGCGCCTGCAACTAAGGCGCGTGGATGTTCTCAATAAGATCCTGCGCGGGTACGGGTTTTCGGCGCGCACGCCCGGGCATGGACCCGGATTTGCCTTGGCGTCCTTCACGGGGCGCACAACGCTGTTGCCTGATTTGGAGACCGTCTGGGAAGAAGCCGCGCAACAGTTGGGGCAGCCGCTCGATCCGCTTGATCCACGGTTTACCAGATCGGTCACGTCTTCATGAGTGATGGCCGCGTAACGGCCACGCCGCCTGTGGCCGAGGATACCCGCCTGCGCCTTACCATCATCGGGGGGTATCTGGGTTCTGGTAAGACGACATGGCTGCGCCATCAGTTGTTTGAAGGGGTGTTTGGCAAGGCCCACATCATCGTAAACGAGGCAGCAGAGACGCCAGTCGATGACACGCTGTTGTCAGCGCAGGCGTCGGGGATGACGATGCTGGCGGGAGGGTGTGCATGCTGTACGGGCAAGGCTGATCTTGTTGCCGTACTGCGCAGACTTTGCGACGCCCGCACAAGCCTCCGTGCAGAGGAGCGCACGCAAGGGCAGATCATTCTCGAGACAAGTGGTCTGGCTGATCCTGCCGCTATTCTTGACGCCATTCGTCAAGACGGGGTACTCGTTCACCACATTCGGGTGACCGAGATAATTGTGCTTGTCGATGCGTTAAATGCTTCGGATCAGCTGCGCACAGAATATTTGGGGCGCGCCCAGATCGAAGCGGCGGATCGTATCATCGTGACCAAAGCCGACGCCGTGCCATTCAGCATCCTCGGGCGTGTCGCGGCCACCGCACAGATCCTTAATCCCGCAGCACAGATCATGGCGGCGACAAAAGGCCAATTGGTTCCTTTGCAAGACTTCTCCGCTGCATTGCCGTTTGATTTGCCCATAATTTCGGGCAATGAACCAGTCGTTCCAACCAAAATCGATATTGGCGACGATGTGGACTGGGCGACATTCTCGGTCTGGCTCTCTGCGCTACTCTACGCGCGGGGTGCCGACCTGGTGCGTGTAAAAGGTGTCTTCAGGACACCGGCAGGCCCGATCCTCATTCAAGCAGTCCGTAAATCTGTACAGCCACCAGAGCTGCTTCCGCTGGAAGCGGCGATTAACCAGAATAAAATGATATTTATCGGTCGCGGGTATATCGGCGATGACCTTCGGCGTTCACTCGATTTTTTTGCATCTTAGTGTGATGCGCCGGATTTGTGAGACGGATTATTGGTTATTCCTAACCATTGTTTGTTCTTACAGACTGGCTTTGACGGCTTGAATTCGTTTCAAATGTACCGCGGCATCAGGTTTTCTGCAGAGCTGGACACGATCGTTGTCAATCATGACGGTAGATGATGCCGTACCGTTCTTACAACACATGGAATACCTCTTTATTAGGTTATCTGTGTTGATTTCCGGGTCGAATTGACCCATTTTTTCATTTCGCGTTGACCCCTCTGGCTTATGATAACCTGATGGAAAGTCGGCGGAATCAATGATATCTGGTGGGTCACGACGTTTTGGAAAGCTGGGTCAATTTCTCGCACAATTCAACGATCCAGCCATGCCGAATGCCGTCCAAAGTGACGTTTCCGACCGAACGGTGCCGTTGCAGTTCGAAGTTTCATTCGACTGTCGGGGAATGGCGGATTTCATCTGTTTGTAAGCCGAACTGTAAACTTCGGCGCAATGGCCGGATTATGGCATGTCAAATAAATACGCAAGGTCATGAATTTACAAGGAGGATCGCTGGCTGGGGTGGTAGGATTCTATGCTAAGTTATTGATATGTATATATTTATGTAACAAATCTTAGTATATGGTGTCAACTGGGAGCGTCAGAAAACATTCAGTGTGTCATGCAGGGTGTCACGTCAGAAGCGAGGGCGTCAACGCCCGGGGTCGGAGGGGCTCTGTTGCAACAGAGCCCCCAAATAATAAACCAATACTTTTTACAGGAGGAACTTAAATTCGTTCGGCGCGGGCTAGCATCGCGTGCAACAGCACTTCGCATCCCGCGGCGAGATCCTCAGGTGTCGCATATTCGTTTACATTGTGGCTAATACCGTCCTTGCAAGGCACGAATATCATGGTGGTCGGGGCTATAGATGCAATGTTTGACGCATCGTGAAGCGCACCGCTAGCTATTCTTTGATTGCGAAAGCCCAGATCGTCAGCGGCGGCCTGCACTGCGGCAATGCAGTCTGGATCGAAATCGCGCGGCGGAACGGCGAGGCGCTGCGTCACCTTGGTCGTGCACTGAAATTGCGCGGCTTTTTCCTCGCAAGATCTTTTGCATGCGTTTTGGAGGCGGTCCAGAACCGTATCGTCAGGGTGTCGTATGTCGATGACGAAATCTACTTTACCCACGATCGTGCTGGGCCCATCGGTTGATGGCTTGAAACGACCTACACTGACGCGGGCCTCTGGACCTTCTGCCAGTCCTGCTTCGTTGACGGAAACAAGCATTGCAGCTGCAGCCAAGAGCGCATCCTGACGCATGTTGAGCGGTGTCGTTCCAGCATGAGCGTCCGTGCCAAACACCGATACATCCAGCCACCGCAAGCCCTGCACCGACGTTACGACCCCGACCTGAACCCCTGCTTTTTCAAGGATTGGGCCCTGCTCGATATGCAGTTCAAAAAATGAGTCCAGAGCCAAATCATAAGGGCGCATTGCTCCACGCCAGCCGATACGGTCCAACTCATCTGCAAACCGCGCCCCATCCGATGAACGGATGTTGTCCAGCACATCATCTTCAATGGCACCTGCAAACCAGTTCGAACCCAGCAAGCCCGGTGCAAATCTGACCCCTTCTTCGTTGGTCCAATTAATGACGGCAAGCGTGGCCTCTGTTTCTAGCTTCGCATCGTTGAGTGCCTCCACAACTTCTAGTGCGGCAAGCACACCCGAAATTCCATCGAAGCGGCCACCGTGCGGCTGCGTGTCAAGGTGGCTTCCAGAAGCCACAATCGGGCGCTTCGGATCGCGACCAGCTCGAAAGGCAAACATGTTACCAGCCTTGTCGCTTTGAAGGGCCAGCCCCGCCTGACGGCACCATCCCGCAAAAAGATCTCTGGCTGCGGAATCTTCGTCCGAAAGGGAAAGTCGGCAGTTACCAGTGCCTTCGATAGCGCCAATTCGCGCCAACTCCATATGTCGTGCCCAAAGTCGATCTTTGTCGATCTTAACACTGTTCGCGCCCGTCTGCGCTGTAGGGACGCTCACAAGCCCCGCTCCTTGCGACCTGAAACGATTTGAGACACCATAACTGCCAGGACTAGTGCTCCACCGTAGAAGAGATCCTGCACGAACGTTCGAAAACCCAAGACGGACAGACCATTAATCCCAGTCACTAAGAAATAGACCGCAATGACGGACCCCCAAGGATTGAAGCGTCCCGGACGGATGCAGGTTGCACCCAGAAAGGCCGCAGCAAAGGCCGGCAATAGCAGGAAGGTGCCAGAGCTTGGGTTCGCCGAGCCGGTTGTTCCGGTATAGAGAACCCCCGCGACCGCACCCATCATGCCCGACAACACGAATGCAAGCAGACGGACGCGGCCGACAGCCACGCCTGTCAACCGACCGACCTCACGCCCACGGCCAGTAAAAAGAAGATGTTGTCCGAAGGCCGTGTAGCTCAGCATATACCAGATCATCGCTGCCAGCAGCATTGCGTAATAGAACGCAATAGGAATGCCCCACAGGCGCTGGATGATGACCCACTCCATCAACGCCGGGGACACGCCGGAAATCGTCTGCGAATTTCCGATCCACAGCGTGACACCGTGTAGAAACGTGCCTACGCCCAAGGTTACGATCAGCGAATTAACCCTGAAATACAGTGTAATAAATCCGTTTATCAAACCGATCAGCGCACCGATTGCCAAGACGACGGGAAGAACGATTATAAGCGGCACATCCAAACGCGCATCCAAAATCGCGGTCGACATCGACACCAGCGTGAGGACCTGCGCGATGGAAAGGTCAAAATCTCCCGCCGTAAGCGGGATGATCAAGCCCAACGTCACGATCACCAGCACCGCTTCGGACCCAAAGATGGTCGAGAAATTCGACCACGTAAGAAAGGTATCGGGGCGCATGAAGCCGAAAAGTGCGATGAACGCAAGCCAGACGAACACGAGTCCGAACCGTTCAAGTTGGTAGGTCACTTTACTCTGCCGCATGGATTTGTGTTCCTTCATAACAGGCTTTCGCAATCAATGCCTTGGTCACGTCGCTTCCTTTCAATTCGGCCTTTATGACGCCGCGATCAAAAACCAGCACGCGATGCGCGATGGCTTCAAGCTGTTCAAATTCCGACGTCGCACAAATCACAGCACCACCTTCCTCGCAGACTTCGGCTAGGCGGTCGTAGATTTCCTGACGCGCACCGACATCTATGCCTTGGGTCGGTTCGTCCAGCAGCACAAGTTGGGGGCGCAGTTGCAGCCACTTGCCCAGAACTACTTTTTGCTGGTTGCCGCCCGAAAGTTCTGAGGCGGGTTGCCCTGGGTTGTCTGCCTTAACCGCAAAACGCCTTAGAAGGTCCATCGTAAGCCTGCGCAACTTGGCGTGGTTCAGCATGACGCTGCTCCCCAGACGCGGAAGCATGGCATTTTCCGTCAGCGTGAGGTCAGGGGCGATCCCAAGTCGTTGACGATCTGCCGGGATGAAGGCGATTCGCGCCGCAATAGCATCCGCCGGACGCAATTGCGTCAGGTCGAGTTTGCGTTCGGCCAGCGTCAGCATGCCCGATTTCGCGGGGCAAGCACCGGATAGCAATGTCGTGACCTCGTCATGGCCAGCACCGATCAGCCCGGTCAGGCCCAGAACCTCGCCAGGTTGAACGGAAAGCGCGACATTCTTCAGAATGCTTCCGGTCAACCCAGATATCTCTACAACGGGTTTTGCAATCGGAAGTGCCGATACGCGCCGATCGACCGATACCGCGCGTCCGACTATGGCGCGGACCAGCGTATCGCGATCTGTAACTGCGGTGTCGTAGCTTCCGATCACCTTTCCGTCTCGCAGCACGGTCGATCGATCGGTGACCTCTAGCACTTCATCAATATCATGGCTGACAAAGATGATGGAGACTCCCATCTTTTTCAGGCGTCCCATGATCCCGAACAGCCTGCGAACGTCCTGCTGTGGCAGAAACGGCGTCGGTTCATCAAGCACAAGAATCCCCGAGGCGCTTTGGTTGCGGTGTTCACGCACTCGATCGGCGGCGCGCACAATCGCTAACAGCGCCCGTTCGACAGGTAACAATTCCTCGACAGTCTGGTCCGGTGACAAGTCAAGCTGGTATTCGGCAAATAGGCGACGGGCCCTGTCACTCTCTGCGCGCCAATTAATGCGCCACGGATTAAGACGCTCATGGTCACCCGCAATCAAGTTTTCGAGCACGGTGGCTTCTGGCAGCAGCCCGAGGTTTTGATGCACAAAAGCCAGGCCGTAGGCTTCGCTGCGCCCCAGCGGCATCGGTAAGGCGATAGAACGCCCATCAATTTGCAGACTGCCAGAGTCGGGTGCATGAAAACCTGACAACACCTTGATCAGGGTCGATTTCCCCGATCCATTGGCACCCAGAAGCCCATGCACCTCGCCGGGCATTACACAAAGGTCGACGCTGTCTAGAGCGTGGACACCGCCGAAGGTCTTGGTCACGCCCCGCAGAACGAGGCCGGGGGCGCCACCTTTTGTCACTTGTCCATCATCCACAGGTCGCGATAGCCCGCAACATAGGCTTGGCCATACCCCATCGCCGCATCGGCCGGGTCACCGACCTCGGCGATGTTGTCCGCCGTGAAGACGCGCAGCGGCACCTTGCTGTCTGTAATCGGATCGAGCCCGCAAAGTAGTCGCATTTCGGCGTCCAGCATTGCATGAGCGATCCAGTCGAGATTTTCGCCGATGTCCATTTCGACAGTGCCTTCACGGATCAGGTCCAGCACGAAGGGTGTGCCATTGAACGTCGCAACCTTGACCGTGTCTCGCTTACCCGCGATCGCGATGGCGGGGGTTACGAAAGTCGACATACTGTCATAAATAGGAATGACATAGTTGATATCCGCATCAGCCTGCAACCTGCCCTGCACGGTGGGTTGGATCTTGGTCGCCCAGTCCACGATCGGAACGTTGACTATTTGGAATTTGCAGTCCGGGCAATTCTCACCATAGGCTTCGGTCAGGCCGTCGACCAGGCTGTCGGTGGACAGCGCCTCCTCTGACACGAGAATTAGGGCGTTCACATTGCCGTTGGTTTTGGCAATGGTCCAATCTGCCATTAGCCGCCCCGCCTGCTTATAGTCGATGGCGGTATTGGCATCGACACCTGCCGGCGCATCCAATTCAAGACCAGTCAGGTGAGAGGTGACGACTTTAAGCCCCTTGTCCTGCGCGCTTTTGACCTGCGGTTCGAAAAAGCGCGGATCGGCCCCAGCAAGCAGCGAGATCAAGTCGAAACCGTTGTTGCCAGCGTATTCCATCCCTTGAATCCACTGGGTCGGATTGCCCTGATTTTCCCATTGTTCGTGCTTGAACCCAAGCGCTTCAGCCAGATCACTCTTGCCGTCGGCGATGGTCTTAATGAACGGAATGGCACTTGACGCCGGGATGGTCAGGATCGATTTGTCTGCCATGCAGGCCAGAGCATCAAAAGGCTCGCCAGGTGCAACGAATTCAGGAATGGCGGAATATGCGTCGATGTTGCTCTTCGCAGCTGCGACACCATCCTGCGCAAGGGCCGGCATCGCCGTGACCAGCACGAATGCAGGAATTAGTGCAGATCTTTGTAAGGTCGTTTTCATTTCGGTCTCCCATCATGTTGTTGGTGACGTGGTTCTTCTTCGACTGAGCTTTCTGCCTAATTGGCAGCGCGCAGTTTCTCGGTCGCCGCCGCGTCCAGAACACGTTCGTTCAGGATTACGACGCCGTATTTTTCCTTGGCGATCTGATCGTTGATCAGTCCGTCCAGCACGTCCTCCAGCACGTCCTCGGGGGCACGTAGCATGGGGTTTCCGTAGCCGCCGCCGCAGGGGCCGTAGGCCGTGATGCGATCGCCTTTGGAGAGGCGCCGATAGGGTATCTTCGACGGCAGTGCCTCAATCTTGCCGTCGGCACGGATCAGATCCACGTTGGCCGGTGACCCATCATTGCCGCCTGCGAAACCCCAGGGATTGAAGCGTTGACCATCGCCTTCGACCGAAACCGCGCCGTCTTCGAGCATTTCGAACGAGCGGATCGATCCGATTCCGCCGCGCCACTGCCCCGGACCGGCGACATTCTCGCGCAATTCGTAATTGAGCACACGCAAAGGCAGGTGGCTTTCGATGTCCTCGACCGGGTTGTTGCGAGTATTAGCATAGAGCGTGTCCACTGCATCCATGCCATCCTTGCCAAAACGCCCACCGTAAGCGCCTTCCATGATTTCCATGTGGACCCAGGGACCAGCATTGTTGGCTCCCGAAAATGCCATAACGCGCAGGTTGCCGATACCGGCGCTGACCTGTTCCGGCACGGCCGGTGCGATGGCCTTCATCACCGTATCGGCAAGAGCATTGCCAGTGCAGAAGCGGGCGATCACAGGGGCGGGGAATACCGGGTTTGCAAGGCAACCTTGTGGCGCGAAAATCGTGATCGGCCTAGTCAGACCCGAATTCTGCGGGATGGCACCAAACTTGTCACTATCAAGCAGAATCGAGCGCAGCGTCAGCCAGATAGCGCAATCCACAGTGCCGACCAAGGGCATGTTGATTGGTTTGTTAGGCGTCTGGGGAGCCGTGCCAGTCAGATCGACATGTATGTCAGATCCGTCGACCGTCAGCGTCACCTCTATGGCCAATTCCTTGAGCGCGGGGTCGTCACTGTCGAGATAACCGTCGATATAGGTGCGTGCATTATATTTGCCGTCAGGGATCGAAGCGATGGCATCGCGCATCATCCTCTCAGAGTAATCCAATAGATCCTCGTAGGCGCCGGTAACCGTCTCTTGGCCGTATTGGTCCAGCAGTGCCATGTAGCGGTCCGCGCCAATCCGAGCAGCCGCAACCTGCGCTTCCATGTCCCCTACGACCAGATCGGCGATACGGATGTTACTGCGTAAGATTTGCCAGACAGGTTCGACTTTTTTGCCTTCGTCGTAGACGCGCACGGCCTTGAATTGAAGACCTTCCGCATAAGCATCGACGGCATCAACGATTCCGCAGCTACCCGGGGTCAGCGCGCCGATGTCCAGATGGTGCGCCGTTGTGACCGAGAACCCTGCCAGATTATCACGATGGAAGATAGGCACGAGAAAGCCGACATCGGGCCCATGGGACGCGCCAGCGTAAGCGTCGTTGTGCATGAAGACATCACCGGGGCGAATCGTATCTCCACGCCGCTCAAGTTCGCGCAGGACGCCCTCGACATAACCCGGAATCGGACCCGATTGCAGCGGCGTGGACATCGTGCACTCGCACAGCTGTCGCCCTTTGGCATCGGTCAACGCCGCCCCAAAATCCTCACTTTCACGGATGATGCTCGAATAGCTCATCCGCATCAGTTTATGGCCCATTTCAATCGCGATATTCTCTAACGCACCGTGAATCACGGCGGCGAGAAACGGATCAACTCTCGTCTGCATCTTCTCTCTCCTTACGCGTCGTTGCGGTGCATCAGCACGTTGGCAAACTTGTCGACAAAGAAGTGCCACCCTGGTGGAACAACCGTTGTGCTGTCGGTCTGCAATAGGATTGCCGGCCCGTTCATCTCATGATCGACAGGCAGCGATATGCGGTCAAAGTAGGGAGTGTCGAAGGTCTCCAACTCGTCATCGACCCGGAAGACGCAATTTCCTCGACCCACTGGCTCCGCTATTCCCTGGCGGCTCACTTCCGGCGGGGCACCAAGCTTTTCCACTTCGCCCAGCCCACGCACCTTAATAGTCACGATCTCGATTGGGCTCGTATCAAAAGCATGGCCATATTCGGCTCGATGACGGTCATGAAAGTCCTGCCAGACTTTTCCCAGGACGATGTCATCAAGGTCACCATCGGGGAAATCAATCTTCAGCTCGTAGCCTTGGCCGACATAGCGCAAATCCCCCTCGCGAAGCATCTGCCGCTTTTCGGCAGGCACGCCGTCGCGTTCAAAAATGCCGTTCAGCTCGGCTTCCATATCGTCGAAGAGAGTCGTCAACCGAGTATGATCGACAGTGCCCTTGACCTGAAACGCGGTGCGCAGTGCGTGATACTCAAGATCCGCAGTCAGCAAACCCAGAGCAGAGGTAATGCCGGG
>Ga0222645_100200_pt1 | contig 35143 bp, 35 predicted proteins | sample AntAcemetagen292_FD_179881 | JGI IMG/M metagenome (GOLD analysis project Ga0222645, IMG submission 179881) | Saline water microbial communities from Ace Lake, Antarctica - #292 | ecosystem: Environmental > Aquatic > Non-marine Saline and Alkaline > Saline | place: Antarctica: Ace Lake | collected...
TGTATCCGTTGATTCACGCTTGAGCCGTTCAGTCAACAATATTCCTCAACACAACATGCTGGGCAGTTACGAAAAATGTGCGAACTCCCGGCAGCACCCGGCGTTCCGAAATGACCATGCCTCCAAATGCCGCGCGAAAAGTTAACGGGCCCTTAACACTTTGCCGATTATGTTTAGCTGCGGCGCAGCCGGATCACAACATCCACAGCCACAATCTGCGCGCCACTGGGGGCCTGGGGCAGCCTGCGGATATCCAACGCCTCGCGGGGGGCATCGGTCAGTTCTGCCGTGTCTTCCCAATAAAAATGCGGATGATCACACATGTCAGTGTCGAAATAGCTTTTCGCGCCATCGACCGTGATTTCGCGCAGCAGGCCAGCCTCGCAGAACGCACGCAGGGTGTTGTAGACCGTGGCCAGCGACACCCGTTCATCACAAATCGCGGCGGCAGCGAACAGACCCTCTGCCGTGGCGTGACGATTCATGCCATCCCCTACCAGCAAGGCGGCCAGCGTCACGCGCTGACGGGTCGGACGCAGGCCAACTCGCGCCAGCCAATGGCTTGCGGTGTCGGTTGTATCCGGCGAAATGTTGGCAAAATCACTCATGACTTTCTACATATCGGATCAAGGCCCTGCGGATCAACGTCTTTCCTGCATCGGCGCAAGGCTTGCCCTTGCAAAGGCCGCAATGCTAGACGTGACAGCCAACACCCAAACCCGCCCCCGGCGCAAAAAGCGCCCCGACCGGACACTAAGGATCGCCATGGCCGAGTATCCCACCCACTTCGACAAAGACGCCCTTCTGGCCTGTTCAAGGGGCGAACTCTTTGGCCCCGGCAACGCGCAACTGCCCGCGCCGCCGATGCTAATGATGGACCGGATCACCGATATTTCCGGCGACGGCGGAGCCCACGGCAAAGGTCATGTGATCGCTGAATTTGATATAACTCCAGACCTGTGGTTCTTTGACTGCCACTTTCCCGGCAACCCAATCATGCCCGGCTGCCTTGGCCTTGACGGCCTGTGGCAGCTGACCGGCTTCAACCTGGGCTGGCGCGGCTGGCAAGGGCGCGGCTATGCCTTGGGTGTCGGCGAGGTCAAGTTGACCGGCATGGTCCGGCCCGACCGCAAACGCCTGACCTACAAGATCAACTTCACCAAGGCGATCCAGACCCGCCGCCTGACCATGGGCGTCGCTGACGGCATCGTCGAGGCGGATGGCGAAGTCATCTATATCGTCAAGGACATGAAGGTCGCACTGTCAGAAAGCTGACTATTTCTGTGCCGGACGATACAGCAAAATTACCATAAAAAAGCCTGTTGTGTGATGCTTCACATAACAGGCTTTGAATTGTTAAGGATGCCCAATTCGACCTATAATCTTGAGCATCGAACTTACTCAGGCCGAATTGTCGGACAACGCCAATCGTCGCAATCCGAAAAAAAGCGTTTTAGATAGGATTGATCGAGTATGTTGCAACTGCGCTGTAGGGCAGGTTTGGAATATAAGATTGCGTGCCGCCACCGGACAGATTGCCTTTGCCCGACGTTTCAACAGCAGAACCGCTCTGGCTTGCCCCGGCACCCTTGCGCCCGATCCCCTTAAAACCACCGAACCAGCCATAGACCGGTTCCGCCGATTCAATTTCAAGCAAGAAAGCCAGTGAGTTCCAGTCTTCTTTGACCGCCGACGTCAAGCGGCCCCATTCACGCTCTGAAACACCGTTTGCTTCGGCCATTTTTAGTTTTTGAACCAGCCCCCCATCGTGCTTGAAGGGCAGCGAGGCTGTCCACCACGGGCTTATTTGAAAATCAGCGGCAACAGGCCCAAATTCCGAAGAGAGGGTGGGGGTAACCATTGAGTTTGTAAATCTTCATACCTCTGGGCAGCAGGTCTTTTGATGGAGGACCGAACATCAGTTGAAAGGCATCCGCAACTTTGGTTCCAGCGACTGCATCAACCGGGATGGCACCAACCTGTCGCCAGTCCATTTCTTCGCTCATCGGCATTCAGCTCTCGTAACAGATGCAGATCAAACGGATGACCTCGACTACAAATCGAATGTTTAAGGGTTTTACTTTATGTGAGGTACACAAGCTTCCTACGCTGGATGGACAACGGTCGAGTCGAATATGAGCATATTAAAAGTTAAAGCCCGATCCATTGTCCTCAACAGGCACTTCGCGTTCCCCGAAACCAGCAGAACAACCAAGGTTCGGTCGGAAACAAAAATTATGGACTTTGCTTAAAAATTGACAATAAAGACCTGATGAAATCCAGTCAACATTGGCACTTGACCGACCTGTCCTGCGGCAGATTTCATGCAATCCGAAGGCAACGCACGCGCTAGCCGACCTATCTGGTTGCGGAACAGCACCGCGGTGACCTAAACAGAAAGCGTCAATGAAGGAGTGCGCCATGCGTCGCGTCGTCATCACCGGTTTGGGAATTGTATCCCCCATCGGGAATAATGCCGAAGAAGTCACCGTCAGCTTGAAAGCGGGAACCTCTGGCATCGAAGCCAGCTCCGACATGGCAGAACGCGGTTTCCGCAGCCAGATCGCAGGAACGCTTAAGATTGATGTGGCTGACCACATCGACAAGCGGACCCTGCGGTTCATGGGCCCCGGTGCCGCCTATGCCTATATCTCTATGTCGCAGGCGATTGCGGACGCTGGCCTAACCAATGACCAGATCGTCAATCCGATGACCGGCGTGATTGCCGGATCGGGAGGGCCGTCCACCAGCGCCATGTTCGCCGCCCACCAGACTGTGCTGGCCACCGGCGCGACCAAGCGGATCGGGCCTTTTGCCGTCCCCAAGACGATGTCTTCGACCGTCAGCGCAAACCTTGCGACAGCGTTCAAGATCAAGGGCATGAACTTTTCCATCACTTCTGCCTGCTCGACCTCCCTACATTGCATTGGGATGGCGGCGCAGCAGGTCGCCCTTGGGACGCAGGACATCATGTTCGCTGGCGGCGGCGAAGAGCTGGACTGGACCCTATCCTGCCTATTCGACGCCATGGGCGCGATGAGCAGCAAGTACAACGACACGCCAACCAAGGCGTCCCGTGCCTTTGACGTCGGCCGCGACGGCTTCGTCATTGCAGGCGGCGGCGGCATGGTGGTGCTGGAAACGCTTGAAGGCGCGCAGGCGCGAGGTGCCAAGATCTATGCCGAAGTGACCGGCTTTTCCGCGACATCCGATGGTGCCGACATGGTCGCCCCTTCGGGCGAAGGCGGCGAGCGTGCGATGCGGCTCGCACTCAGGACCCTGCCAGAAGGGCGCAAGGTCAGCTACATCAACGCTCATGGCACCAGCACTCCCGTCGGCGACGTGGGCGAAGTCGAAGCCGTGCGCCGCGTATTTGGTAAGGGAACCACCCCGCCAATCTCATCGACAAAGTCGATGACAGGCCACAGCCAAGGGGCGACCGGCGCGCAAGAAGCGATCTATTGCCTACTTATGCTGAAGGACGATTTCATCGCGCCGTCGATCAATGTCGAGACTCTGGATCCGGCACTGGACCCTGCAGAGATTGCCGTGACCCGCGTGGACAACGCTGGACTGGATACGATTATGACGAATTCGTTCGGGTTTGGCGGCACCAACGGTTCGATGTTGCTGTCGCGGTTCAAAGGGCAGTGAGTATGATTGAATTGAAGGGCAAACGCGGCCTGATTATGGGTGTCGCGAACGAGCGTTCAATCGCATGGGGCATCGCCAAGGCGATGGCCGGCGCTGGTGCAGAACTGGCGTTCACCTATCAGGGCGAAGCCTTTGGCAAGCGGCTGGCACCGCTGGCCGCCAGCATCGGGTCGGACATTATGATCGACGTCGATGTGACCGATGACGACAGCATGGACGCCGCGTTTCAGACGTTGAAGGATCGCTGGGGCAGCATTGATTTCGTCGTCCACGCGATCGCTTACTCGGACAAAGCCGAACTAGCGGGCCGCTTCATCAACACGACGCGTGCGAACTTCAAAAACTCGATGACGATTTCCTGCTATTCGTTGATCGACGTGGCCAAACGCGCGTCAGAACTGATGCCAGAGGGCGGCACGATCCTGACGCTGACCTATCAGGGCAGCAACCGCGTGACACCGTTCTATAATGTGATGGGCGTCGCCAAGGCCGCACTGGAGTCTGCTGTGCGCTATCTGGCCAACGATCTGGGCCCGCAGGGTATCCGCGTCAACGCTATCAGCCCCGGCCCGATGAAAACGCTGGCCGGATCTGCCATCGCCGGCGCGCGCCGCACCTTTAAGCACACCGAACAGAACACCCCGGCCCGGTCCAACGCAACTTTGGAAGCGGTAGGCGGCACGGCGGTCTATCTGGCGTCGGACGCAGGTGCCTATACGAACGGAGAGATCATCCGCGTCGACGGCGGCTTTCACGTTCTGGGCATGCCGCAACCGGAGCATCTTTAACCTCTGCCGATTTTTCGACGAAAAATCGGCAGAGGCGGGGGCCAGCCCCCGTCCCTGAGGGAGTCCCCCACGGTATTTTTGACCAGAAGAAATATGAGTGTGATATTTTGAACCAACGGTTCAGGGGAATCCGCCATAGGTATGATCTTCGTCAATTTGGCTGTCAGTGATGTCGCTCATAGCAGGACCTTCTATGAGGGGCTGTATTTTGCCATTAACCCGCAGTTTCCGGACGAGACGGTAGTCTGCGTTGTCGTGTCGGATACGATTTATCTGATGGTATTGAACCACACGCAGTTTGCGGATTTTGCGCCGCACCCCATTGCAGACACCCACAAGACGGCCGCGGCTCTATCTGCCTGTCCTGCGAAAGCCCCGGGGCGGCCGTGGCCATGAAGGGTGCGACAATGGCAGCGTTCAGGATATGGAGGAGCATATGTATGGCCGCAGCTTCAGCGACCCCGACGGCCACGTGTTGGAACCCATGTGGATCAACCCCGCAGCCGCCGTAGCCCAGCCTGGTTAGGCTGCTTTGATCTCGACGATCTCGATGTCGAAGTTCAGATCCTTGCCAGCCAGCGGGTGGTTTGCGTCCAGCGTGACTTCGGTCTCGTTAAGGTCTGCTACCGTGACAGGCACTACCTGACCATCAGGTGTTTGCATCTGCAGCTGCACGCCGACTTCCAGCGGAATGTCAGCGGGGATGTCAGCACGCGGCACGGCCTGAAGCGCCTGATCATTGACCGGGCCATAGGCCTGATCGGCGGGCACGTTCACGGTCTTCGAATCGCCAACGTTCATACCGGGGATCGCGAAATCAAGGCCCGGGATGATCGTGCCAGAACCGACTTCGAATTCCAGCGGGTCACGCCCCTGAGAGCTGTCGAAAACGGTCCCATCGTTCAGCGTACCGGTATAGTGGATGCGGACGGTGTCGCCCTGTTTTGCAGTCGTCATTTTGCGTCCTTTCAGTTCAAAATCCAGCCGACGCTACCGAATCGTGCCACGAGATGCAAACCGCTTTGCCCCTGCCGCCGCATCGTGCAAGTCTTCGCCCAAGCGACAGGAGCTTCCCATGACAATTACGACATGTATTTTCGACGCCTATGGCACATTGTTTGACGTCAATTCATCCGCCCGGCGCGCGGCGACAGAGCCGGGGCAGGAACGATTGGCGGCGGTCTGGCCGCAACTGGCCAAGGACTGGCGGCAAAAGCAGTTGGAGTATAGCTGGCTGCGCGCGGTCGCTGACCGGCACTGTGATTTTTGGCAGGTCACGCAGGACGGCCTAGATTGGGCGATGGAGGCCGCCAATTTGGATGATCCGGCCCTGCGGGAACGTCTATTGGCCCTGTATTGGAAGCTGGAGGCCTACCCCGAAGTACCCGCCATGCTGCGTACGCTCAAAGATCGCGGATTGACCACTGCCATCTTGTCGAATGGCACGCCGGACATGCTGCGCGCCGCAATCACGCGGGCCGGGTTGAACGATCTGCTGGACGATGCCCTTTCGGTCGAGGATGTCAGTGTCTTCAAACCGCACGAAAAGGTCTATGATATGGTTGGCAACCGCTTTGGCTGCCGGCGCGATCAGGTCATGTTCGTGTCCTCGAACGGCTGGGACGCGGCGGGGGCTGCGGATTACGGGTTTCACACCGTCTGGGCCAACCGGTTGGGCGCGCCGATCGACCGGTTGTATGCTAGGCCAGAGCATGTGCTGACGGACCTGTCCACCTTGCCGGATTTCGTCTGATGCCTGACTTTATCGCACCCGACGGAACCCGTCTGCACTACACTGACAGCGGCACCGGGTTGCCCGTGCTTGCGCTGGCAGGCTTGACGCGCAACGGTACCGACTTCGACCACATCGCGCCGCATTTGGATGCGCGGCTGATCCGGCTGGATTATCGCGGCCGCGGGCAATCGGACTGGGCCGCGCCAGAGACCTATACTGTCCCGGTAGAGGCAGCTGACGCGCTGGCCCTGTTGGACCATCTGGGGTTGGCGCAGGCTGCAATCCTTGGCACATCGCGGGGCGGGCTGATTGCAATGATACTGGCGGCCACGGCGCACGACCGTTTGCTGGGCGTGGCGTTGAACGATATTGGCCCCGAAATCGACCCGGCAGGCCTGTCGGTGATTGCCGGATATGTTGGCAAAAACCCGGCGCAAAAGACCTACGCCGACGCGGCAGCCTTTCGCGACAAAGCTTGGACGACATTTCGCGGCGTGCCGATGGAGCGCTGGCTGGCAGAGGTCGCGCAACACTATGAGCAGACCGAAAGCGGCCTTGTGATCCGCTATGACCCGGCGCTGGCGCAGTCGCTGGGTGACGGCAAGACAGCGATGCCGGATCTGTGGCCGCTGTTCGATGCGACCGCGGGTCTGCCGCTGGCCGCCATTCGCGGGGCCAATAGCGATCTGCTGACCGCGGCCACATGGGCCGAAATGCAGCGCCGCCGCCCAGACGGCATCTTTTCCGAAGTGCCGAACCGTGGTCACGTTCCCTTTCTGGACGAGGCACCTGCCCTGGCCGCTTTGCAATCCTGGATAAGGTCCATGGCATGAACATCGAGATGATCAACGCCGCCGCTGCGCGGCTGGACGGTCATGTTCGCCGCACACCGCTGCTGTCATCCCCGTTTCTGGACGATATCGCAGGCCGCCGCGTTCTGGTGAAGGCAGAGTGCCTGCAGCATACCGGCAGCTTTAAGGCGCGCGGCGGCTGGTCTGCGCTGTCGGCTTTGACCGATGCCCAGCGCACAGCCGGTGTCATCGCGTATTCGTCGGGCAACCATGCTCAGGGCGTCGCCCGCGCCGCCCGCGCCCATGGCAGCCCCTGCGTGATCATCATGCCCGCGAATGCCCCCGCGATCAAAATCGCCAATACTCGCGCCTTGGGGGCAGAGGTCGTCTTGTATGACCGCGTCACCGAGGACCGCGATGCCATTGGCCAGCGCCTGTCCAACGAGCGGGGCCTGACGCTGATCAAACCCTATGACAACGCGCAGGTCATGGCGGGCCAAGGCACAGTGGGGCTAGAGATCGCCGCGCAAGCCGCCGATGAGGGCGTCACGAATGCCGATGTGCTGATCTGCTGCGGTGGCGGCGGCCTGACCTCTGGCGTGGCCTTGGCGCTCGAAGGGGCGGCCCCCGCCCTGCGCGTGCGCCCGTGCGAGCCAATTGGGTTTGACGACACTACCCGTAGTCTGGCGGCAGGGCATATCCTGCGCAATGCGGCGGCCGAAGGGTCGATCTGCGACGCCATCATCACGCCGCAGCCGGGCGATCTTACCTTTCCGATCATGCAGCGGCTGTGCGGCCCCGGCCTTGTCGTCAGCGACGACGACTGCCTGCGCGCGGTGGCGCTGGCCTTTGGCCGCCTGCGCATCGTGATAGAGCCGGGCGGCGCAGCAGCGCTGGCGGCAGCCCTGTTTCACGGCGATAGCCTGCAAGGCGACGCGGTGATCGTCATCGCCACAGGGGGCAATGTCGATCCGGCAACCTTTGCCCGGGCGATCGCGATAGACACCTGACGGCTTGACGCTCCAAGCGATTGCGGGTCTGTTTGATCGCATCAACACAAAGGCACCGGCATGAGAGAAACCACCGTCACCCGCGGCGATATCGTCCTCCACGTTCGCATCGACGGCGTGGACGATCCCGCCGCGCCCACCGTCGTGTTTGCCAACTCGCTTGGCACGAACCTTCACCTGTGGGACCCGGTGATGGACATGCTGCCCAAGGGCATCCGCTATATACGCTGGGACAAGCGGGGCCATGGCCAAAGCAGCGTGCCAGCTGGCCCCTATACCATGGGCCAGCTTGTCGGCGACGCCGAGGCGGTCTGCGATGCGCTGAACGTGCGCGATTGTGTCTTTGTCGGCCTGTCGGTGGGCGGCATGATCGCGCAGGGTCTGGCGGTCAAACGCATGGATATCGTGCGCGCCCTAGTGCTGTCGAACACGGGTGCCAAGATCGGCACCCCCGCGATTTGGGCCGACCGGATCGCCGCGGTCAAGGCGCAGGGGCTAGAGGCGATGGCCGACGGCGTCATGCAGCGGTGGTTCGGGCCCGAATTTTACGGCACGCCTGCGATGCAGCCTTGGCAGCAGATGCTGATTGATACGCCGATCGAAGGCTACACCGGCGTGTGCGCCGCGATCTCTGGCACTGATTTCTTCACCCCCACCAGTGGCTTGCGCTTGCCAACGCTGGGCATAGCGGGCAGCGATGACAAGGCCACGCCCCCCGATCTGGTGCGCGAAACTGTCGACCTGATCCCCGGCAGCAGCTTTCAGCTGATCCGCCGCACGGGCCACCTGCCCTGCGGCGAAAAGCCGGAAGAATACGCGCAGATCCTGACGGATTTCTTTGTCCGCACAGGCACTGTTCCGAACGCCGCGTAACCTATGCCCCTGCCGTTTTCTTCATCCTGATCACAGTCGTCATCGACGCGATTGGGATCGGTTAAATCATGCTGGTCATGCCCGACCTGTTTCAAAACGTCGAAGGCCCGGGACTGGCCAGCGCCGCCCTGTGGGCGGGCTGCTGGCCACGATTTTTGCGGCGATGCATTTCATGTTCGGCCCGATGATCGGCGCGCTCTCTGACGCTTATGGACCGCGGCCTGTCCTGCTGCTGGCGTTTGGTGTCATGGCGCTGAATCACCTGCTGATGCCGGTGGCTCACACCATCTGGTTGCCGATCCTAGGGCGTATGATCGGCGGGATCACAGCCGCCACGCAGTCCACCGCAGCCGCATATATAGCCGACATCTCGAAACCCCACGAAAAAGCCAAAAACTTTGGCCTGATCGGGGCCACCTCTGGTGTCGGCTTTGTCATCGGCCCGCTGCTAGGCGGGTTTCTGGCGGTCTGGGGCGTGCGCTCGCCATTCTATGCCACCAACATAATGGCTGCCATGATCATGGGCTTCGGCTGGTTGATCCTGCCCGAAACCGTGACCCAACGCATCCGCCGCCCCTTTGCATTGCGCAGGGCCAATCCACTGAGCGCGCTGCGCCATATCGCGGCACTGCCCGGTCTTGGCACGCTGCTGACCGTCAACTTTATCTATACGATGGCGTTTTTCGTCTACCCCGCAATCTGAACCTATTACGGTCAGGCTCGCTTTGGCTGGGGGCCGGGTATGATCGGCATCTCGCTTGGCTTCTTCGGCATCGGCATCGCCATCGTGCAACGCCTGCTGATGAAGCCCATCCTGCGCTGGATGGGCGAGCGGAACACCGTCATCGCAGGCCTTTCCGTGGACGTCGGAGTCTTCATCTTTCTAGGGGTCGTCACCAGCGGCTGGGGGGCGTTGGCCCTGACGCCGCTGACAGAGCTTGATTCTGTCGCACTGCAGGGGATCATGTCGCGCCGCGCTGCGGAAAACCAGCAGGGCGAATTGGAGGGCGTGCTTACCTGCGTCAACGCCATCGCGACGATCATCGGGCCGCTGTTGATGAGGTAGACGTCCTGGCTGTTCACCGCTGCCTTTGCGCCTGTCTACCTGCCGGGTGCCGTTTCTACTTGCGGGCTTACTGGTCGTCATCGCCATTGCGACGTTCATGCGGGCACGCACCGCCGCCTGACAAAGGGGCATTCCCCCCTTGCAGGCCAAGTCCACCCAGCCCAGAGTGACCCCGAAATCTAGCACGAGGCCCCCATGCCCCAGATCAAAGCCGCCGTCAGCCACGCCCATGGCGATCCCCTGCAGATCGAAACCCTGAACCTGCGCGCGCCCCTAATGGGCGAGGTCGAGGTCACGCTAAAAGCCTGCGCCATATGTCATTCTGACATCCACTTTGCCGAAGGCGCATGGGGCGGCCAGCTGCCCGCCGTTTATGGGCACGAGGCCGCAGGCCATGTCACCGCCATCGGCGAAGGCACGCGCGGCTTAAATATCGGCGATCCGGTCGTCGTCACCCTAATCCGCGCCTGCGGCACCTGCGCTACCTGCGGCGGCGGTATGCCGGTGCTCTGCGCCGCGCCCTCCGCCCATGATGGCCCGCTAACCACACTGGACGGTGCCCCAGTACAACAAGCCATGAACAGCGGTGCTTTTGCTGAAAAGGTGGTCGTGGACCAAAGCCAGATCGTAAAACTGCCCGCTGACATGGACCTTGTCGCCGCATCTCTACTGGCCTGCGGCGTCATTACTGGCGTCGGTGCCGTAGTCAACGCGGCAGGCCTCCGCGCCGGGCAAGACGTTGTCGTGATTGGCGCAGGCGGTGTTGGCCTCAACGCCATCCAAGGGGCCCGCATTGCCGGGGCCCGCCGCATCATCGCCGTCGACATGACGGAGGAAAAGCTCGCCATCGCGCGCGACTTCGGGGCGACGGATGGCGTACTCGCCACCGATGTCAAACCGTGGCGCGCTGCAAAAAAGGCGATGGGCAAAGGCGCTGACGTCGTCGTCGTCACCGTCGGTGCCATCCCCGCCTATGACACCGCCCCGCAATACCTTGCCGCCGGTGGCAAGGTCATCATGGTCGGCATGCCCCATTCCGGGGCCACCAGCAGCTTCGAGCCTGTGATGATCGCAGCGTCCGGCCAGTCCATGATCGGATCCAAGATGGGCGACGTCGTCATCGCCCGCGACATTCCTTGGCTTGTGGACCTCTACCAACAGGACCGCTTGAAACTGGACGAGCTGGTCAGCCGCACATGGCCCCTTGACCAGATCAACGACGCCATTGCCGATACTAAATCCGGTGCCGCCAAACGCAACGTCATCGTCTTCGACTGACGCCGCTCTCCTCGCTTTTTCTGAAATACTCAAGACGGGACGTCTGATGAAGCTCGCAGACCTCGATATCATCGTCACCGCGCCCCCAGCCCCCGGCTGGGGAGGGCGCTATTGGATCCTTGTAAAGGTCACGACCGATACTGGCGTAACCGGCTGGGGGGAATGCTACGCCAGCACGGTCGGCCCAGACGCTATGCGCGCCGTCATCACCGACGTCTTCTCCCGCCATATGGCCGGCGAGAACCCAGAGAATATCGACCTCATGTTCCGCCGCGTCTATTCCGCCGGTTTCACGCAGCGCCCCGACCTGACCGTCATGGGTGCCTGGAGCGGGCTTGAAATCGCTTGCTGGGATATCCTTGGCAAGGACAGGGATCGCCCGGTCCATGCCTTAATCGGCGGACGAACCAACGACCGCATCCGCGCCTATACATACCTTTATCCGCAGGCCCACCACGCATTGCCTGCCTTTTGGGGCAACGCCGATCTAGCAGCCGAAAGCGCGATCGTGCTGGTCGACCAAGGCTATACAGCAGTGAAATTCGACCCCGCTGGCCCCTATACAATCCGCGGCGGGCACATGCCGTCACGCCACGACATTGCTACCTCGGTTGCGTTCTGCAAAGCGATCCGCGACGCCGTCGGCGACCGCGCTGACCTGCTGTTTGGCACTCACGGCCAGTTTTCCACCGCTGGTGCGATCCGCATGGGGCAGGCCATCGCCCACTACGATCCGCTCTGGTACGAAGAACCGATCCCGCCAGACAACACGCATGAGATGTCAAAGGTCGCGGCCAAAACAGGCATCCCGATCGCCACCGGCGAGCGTCTGACCACACGTGCCGAATTTGCGCCTGTACTGCGCGCCGGTGCTGCAAGCATCCTGCAACCAGCGCTTGGTCGCTGCGGAGGTATCTGGGAGGCGCACAAGATCGCCGTCCTCGCCGAAGCCTACAACGCGCAAATCGCCCCACACCTTTATGCCGGTCCCATCGAATGGGCCGCTAACATCCAACTAGCAGCCGCGATCCCGAACATCCTGATGGCGGAAACGATCGAAACCCCGTTCCACTTCGATCTGATCAAGCACACCCTGCAGGTCGACAACGGCTACATTCCCGTCCCCACCGCGCCCGGTCTTGGTATCGACGTGGACGAGGATCTTGCCCGCGCCCATCCTTATACCGGAACCGATCTGCACCTTGAAATGCAGCAGGACCCGCCCGGCTATCACGCCCCCAATACCTTCGCAGGCGGCGCACCCGCCACGGACTGACGTCCATCATCTTGCCACAAATACTCCCGCCGAAGGCACCCCGCCCCTGCAAGAGTCCGCCCCGTCAGCCGAGGTAATCAGCCTCCGCCACAGACTCTGCCCACGTCACCGCACTGCCATCCACCGCCTCGTGAATGGCGATATGGGTCATAGCACTGTCCGGCGCGGCCCCGTGCCAATGGCGCTCGTCCGGATCGAAACGCACCACGTCACCCGCGCGGATCACCTGCACCGCACCGCCCGTGCGCTGCACGCGGCCCGTCCCTTCGGTTACGATCAGGATCTGCCCCAGCGGATGCGTGTGCCAGTTCGTCCGTGCGCCCGGCTGGAACGTTACGCTCGCGCCTGCAGCTTTCGACGGGGCCTCGTCGTGGAACAGCGGCGACATGGTCACATCACCCGTGAACCAGTCGGCGCTGGCGGTTTTCTGGGCCAAATCGGCGGCAGCGGTAATCTTCATGGCATCATCCCCTTATGCGATACTTCACCATTCCGCGCCCAGCTGCCCGTTGTAAAGCCGCCCTGTTTGAACGATGGTACGCCCGCACCCTTTGACCGCAGGAAATCCGCCCCATGCCCTTTGATCGCATCCTGAAGATTGCCCCCTCCATCCTGTCCGCCGACTTTGCCGATTTCGGCCGCGAAATCCGCGCGATCGAGGATCAGGGCGCCGACTGGGTCCATGTCGACGTGATGGATGGGCACTTTGTCCCGAACCTTACCTTCGGCCCGCCCGCTGTGAAAGCCTTCCGCCCCCATGTCAAAACCGTCATGGACGTCCATCTGATGATTTCGCCGGTTGATGCTTATATCGACGCCTATGCCGACGCCGGTGCCGATATCCTGACCGCCCATATCGAGGCGGGGCCGCATATCCACCGCACTCTGCAGGCGATCCGCGCGGCAGGGATGAAAGCGGGCGTCGCGCTGAACCCTGGCACCCCTGCGGACGCGGTGGCTGACCTAATGGATGTGGCCGACATGGTGCTGGTGATGACCGTGAACCCCGGCTTTGGCGGGCAAAAGTTCATCGACATGACCGCCAAAATTCGCCGCGTGCGCGAGCTGATCGGCGACCGGGAAATTCATATCCAGGTCGACGGAGGCGTCGATCCCAAAACCGCGCCGCTGGTGATCGATGCAGGTGCCGACGTGCTGGTTGCTGGCTCTGCCGTGTTCCGCGGTGGATCTGTCGATAAGGCAGCTGTTTACGGCGAGAACATGCGCGCGATCCGGGCGTCCATCACGGGCTAAGCTGCCACCCAGACATAAAAAAACCGGCCCCGCAGGGCCGGTTTCCAATATTTCAGGCCGATTAACAGACGGCGACGGCAGCCTCGCGCTCTGCCGGCACGTCGAAGCGGTCCAGCATCATTACCTTGTGCCAAACCTTGACGAAGTCCTTGACCAGACGCGTGTGGCCGTCGTCCGCGGCATAGACTTCTGCCACTTGGCGCAGCTGGGCATTAGCCCCGAACACCAGATCGCAGCGCGTCGCGGTGTAGGCGTTTTGCCCGCCGCTCCGGCGGATCAGGTCAAAACCCATCTCGTCCTCGCCCTGAGCCTTCCACTCAAACTCCATGCTAGTCAGCACCTTGAAGAAATCGTTGGTCAGCACGCCGGGCCGATCGGTGAAAACCGCAGCACCATCGCTGTCATAATCGCCTGCAAGAACCTTCAAACCGCCGGTCAGGGCCGTCCATTCGGGCACGGTCAGGCTGAGCAGGTTGGCCTTATCCAGAAACAGATGCTCTGGCGCGACGTGATAGCCCACCGCGTCGTTGCGATAGTTGCGAAAGCCGTCGACGACGGGTTGCAGCCAGTTCACCTGCTCTTCGTCCGTCAGCTCTGCCGTGGTGTCCATGCGGCCCCCGACAAAGGGCACATCGACAGGCACGCCCGCATCCCGCGCGGCCTTTTCGACACCGGCGCAGCCCGCCAGCACAATCAGGTCCGCCATAGAGACATTGCCGAAGTCAGCCTTTACTCCCTGTAGCACGTCCAGCACACGGACCAAACGTGGCGGGTTGTTCACCGGCCAACTGCGCTGCGGTTCCAGCCGGATGCGCGCGCCATTGGCCCCGCCCCGGTTGTCCGACTTGCGATAGGTCGCGGCAGAGGCGAAGGCGGTTGAGACCAGTTCCTGCACGCTCAGCCCCGTGGCGGCGATCTTTTCCTTCAGCGTAGCGACGTCGGTGTCCGAAAGCGCATAGCCGTCGTTGCGCGGGATCGGATCCTGCCACAGGAATTCCTCAGCCGGGACTTCCTTGCCGAGGTAGCGGACCTTCGGCCCCATGTCGCGGTGAACCAGCTTGTACCACGCCTTGCTGAACGCTTCGGTGAAGGCGTCGAAATCGTTCAGGAACTTCAGGCAGACATCGCGGTACGCCGGGTCCACTTTCAGCGCGATGTCCGACGTCATCATCATCAGATCGTTCATTTGACCGGGCACGTGAGCGTCTGGCGTCTTGGGGGCGTCCGGGTCAACCGGAATCCACTGCGTCGCGCCAGCGGGGGATTTGGTCTGCTTCCATTCGAACTTGAACAGGTTGGTCAAATAGTCGTTGTCCCACATCGTCGGGTTCGGAGTCCACGATCCTTCGATCCCGTTGGTCATGGTATATTGGCCAAAGCCCGTGCCTTTGGGATTCTGCCAGCCAAGCCCCATCGCCTTCATCGGGGCACCTTCAGGTGCGGGGCCAACTTCATCAGGGCTCGTCATGCCGTGAGATTTGCCAAAGGCGTGACCGCCCGCGATCAGGGCGACAGTTTCTTCGTCGTTCATCGCCATTCGGGCAAAGGTTTCACGGATATCGCGGGCGCTGTCCATCGGCACGCCGTTGCCGTTCGGGCCTTCGGGATCGACATAAATCAGCGCCTGATTGGTCGCGGCCAGCGGGTTTTCAAGATCGTAGTAATCTTCTTTGACGTCGCCTTCCCAGCGGATGTCACGGGTCACCATTTGGTTGGGGTGGCCTTCCAGCGGCCCCGCGGGAACCTCGTTCACGCGTTTGCCGTTCCAGCCCTCAGGGCCCCAATAGGTCGCCTTGTCGGCCTCCCACGCGTCGATGCGTCCGCCGCCGAAACCGAAGGTTGGAAAGTTCATGATCTCTAACGCACAGTTGCCGGTCAGAACGATCAGGTCGGCCCAACTAATCGAGGCCCCGTATTTTTGCTTGATCGGGGCCAGAAGGCGGCGGGATTTGTCGGTATTGCCGTTGTCCCACCAACTGTTGATCGGGGCAAAGCGCTGCATCGCCTGCGCCGCGCCGCCGCGCCCGTCCGCGATGCGGTAGGTACCAGCGCTGTGCCACGCCATCCGCACCATCTGCGGGCCATAGTTGTGGTAATCGGACGGCCACCAGTCGACCGACGTCGTAAGGAATTTCTTGATGTCAGCCTTGACCGCATCAAGGTCCAGCTTAGAAAATGCCTCGGCGTAATCTTGATCGCAGAGCGGGTTGGCAAAGGGAGGATCCTGATGCAGCAGTTCGACCTTTAGCCGGTTCGGCCACCAGTGATCCAGTTGCGGCTCTGATCCAAGTGCGCCACCGATGCGGGTACCACGAAACGGGCAAGTGCCCTGAGTTGCTGCATGATCTTTCATTGCGTGTCTTCCTGATCCAGATTTCGGTCGACCGGGAATTTTGCCCCGATTCTCGCCGTAATCTTTGATGCTGCGCAAGTGTGGCAGCCGCAAAATTTGATACGGCGCTATGGTCATGAAACACGCATGCACCCTTCCGGGTTCCACCAAGCGAGCGCAGCGCGGCAAACTACCCAACTTAGCGCGGCGCAGATCACCCCCGACAGGGGGCTTCTCCATCAAAGACGAGGACGGCCCTGCATCGCCGAGCGCTTACGTTGCAAGGCGGCGTGACGCCTCGATCCGCAGGGGCGGGCCATCTCTCATAGCGCGGCGCAAGCGGCGCGACACCGTGTCGATTAGCAGCGTCAGCAGGCCCGAGACGACAAGCAGCGCGACAACCCGGTCCATCCGCAGGGTCTGCACATTGCTTTGAATGTAAAAGCCCAGCGTGCCGATCCCCAGCAGGCCCATGATGGCGCTGTCGCGCAGAATAATCTCCCACCGATACAGGCACAGGGCCCAAAAGGCGGGCGACAAGCGCGGGAACAGGTCCCACGCCCAAAGCGTCACACCGCGCGGTGCGCCGGTGTGCTGCGGCAGGCTCGCCGCCTGACGGCCCAGCAGATGTGCGATGATCGCCCCGTTGTGCAGCCCCAGCGCCAGAATGGCGGGCAGCATAGACGGGCCCAGCACCTGAAGCAGCACAAAGGCCAGCATATAATCCGGGATCGAGCGTAGCACGACCAGCACGCCATGCCCGATCACAGCGCCAACGCGACCCACGACACCGGGCACGATGGCAGGAAAGGCAACCGCCGCAATCAGCGCCGCCGCCGCCAGCGCGATCTGCGACAAGATCAGCGTGTCCATACTGCCGGGCAGCGCCTGCTGGACGAGCACCTTGTCCAGCCAGCTGCCCCAATCGCCACCGGTGCGCAGCGGGCTTGGCACGATGCCAGTCAGGAAGCGCATCAGCGCTCCCTGCCCCATTGGCGGTGTCGGCAGCATGATCAGCGCCGTTGCCGCCGCTGCTAGCATCAAGGGTACCAACCGCCAAATCACCCAAAACCGCAGAGGCAAGATCAGCGCCAGAAACAGCGCCAATACTGCTGCGGCTTGCCCGTATTGCGCTTGCTTGAACGCTGTCTCTAACTGAAAGCCCAAGGTCGGCAACCCGATGAACCCCAGCACGGCAGAGGATCGCAACCCACATTCCAGCCGGTACAGCGTATAGGTCCGCATCTGTGGCAGGGACTGCGGAAACCGCACCCACAGCAGCGCGGTCAAGCTGGGCAACCTGCGGCCCAGCGGCGCGGCACCGGGGGCGTCTTCCAGATACTCGGCAAAGACCTTGGCGAAGATGCCAGCATAGGGCAGCCCGATGGCGAGAACGCCGGTCAGGGGCGACAGGCCGGTCAGGCCCAACAGCAGAAGCGCCCAAAATAGTTCGTGCACCGAACGGACAGCAATGCAGGTCAGGCGCACAACTGCGGTGCCATAAAAAGGCGCAAGGAGCAGGCCCAGCACCGCGCCAAGGCCGACCCCGCAAAAGGCAAAGGCAACAGTCAGCCCCGTCGCCCGCAGCAAGCCCGCGATATCGCTGAAATCGGGATGCAGGATGCCGCGCCCGATGGCGGCCAGCGTCATCCAAGGATCGGGGCGTATGGCCCCAAGCTCAGCAGAGCTGATGGCCACAAGCGTCAGCGCGGCAAACCCCGCCAGCACATGACGCCGCCGCAGGATCATCGGTAGAGCTGCAACAGGTCGTCTGCGGTCAGATCCGCCGCTGGGGCATCAACGGCAACCGCGCCTTGCCGCAAGCCGATGATACGCGTTGCCACCCGCAGCGCCTGATCCACGTCATGCAAAACCAACACGCTTGTGGGAAATGCCGCAAGCAAATGATCTAGTAGGGCCGCCCCTTGCTCGGGGTCGAGCGCCGTCACAGGCTCGTCCCCCAGCAACAGCGCGCCGCCCCGCATCTTGGCCCGGGCGAGCGCGACACGCTGCCGCTGCCCGCCAGACAGCTGTGAAACGCTGCGCCGCCCCAACTCATCAAGACCGACCGTTTGCAGCACCCGCGCCACAGCCGCACGCTCTGCCGCGCTGGGCCAAATCAGGGTACGCAGATTGCGGGCCGTGCCATGATCGTCCAGCACGCCCATCCAGACGTTATGAAATACGGACAAAGCGCCTATGAGGCCGTTGTCCTGCGGCACCAGCGCCAGCCGCACCTGCGCGCGGTCATGCAGCGCCGTCAGCAGCGTACTTTTGCCTGCACCGCTGCGCCCCAAGATTGCGATCCGTTCGCCAGTCGCAATCCGCAGTGACACATCGCGCAGCGCCACTCGGCCATCCCAGCCCAAGCTTTCGCCTGTCAGCGTGACCAGCGGCTGCGTCATCAGTCGATCAGGTCCAGCGCGCGTGCCGTATCGACGATCGGCTGATACAGTGCATTGTCGGACGCAATGAATGCGCTGCGCGGAAAGGATTCCAGCAGCGCCGGATCGTCCATGCCGATCAAGGCCGCCTGCACTTGATTTGCGAAGCCAGCGCCAAAGGTTGCATCCACGTCGCCGCGGATCGTCCAGTTGTAATCAGGATAGGGCGGCGTTTCCCAAATGATCGTTGTGGCGGCCGCCTCTGGCGTCATATCCGCGACGGCGGCATTATAGACTGAATAGTTCAGCGCGCCCACGTCATAGGCACCCGAAGCCACGAGACGCAACGTCTGGCCGTGGTCGCCGGAAAACCCAACGGTCGAGAACAGCTCTTCGGGTGCCTGACCGGTCTCTTCGCGGATCCAATATTCCGGCATCAACCGGCCCGAGGTCGAGGTTTCGGCCCCAAAGGTAAAGCTGCGGCCTGCCAGATCGGGAAACTTTGGATCCAGCGACAGCCCCGCCGCGGTGTTTGCTATGAAATAGGTAACAAAGGTCTCGTCCTCTGCCCCTTGGGCGATGGCGTGAGAGTCGGGCACCGCAATGCGCGCCTGCACGCCGGACAACCCGCCAAACCAGCCCAGCTGAATTTGATTGTTGGCAAATGTGGTGACCGCGGCGGCGTAGCTTTTGACCGGTACATACTGCACATCGACGCCCAGCGTGTCTGACAGATACCTCGCAACAGCGCCAAATCGTTCAACCAGACGCGCTTCGTCATCATCAGGAATCGCTGAAAAGTAAAGCGTCTGCGCCGCAAGTGGCTGCGCGAATAAAGCAAGCAAGCTGAGAAGGATGTGTCGCATGGTGGCACCTTTAACTATTGTTGCGCCGTCATAGAGCGTCTTGCGATCAAGTGTCACGGGGCGTGCCCTAAGAAAGCTGGGATCAAGCAGGGAAATTCAAGTTTTTCTACTCTTTGACGCGCAACCGGCTTGCCAACCGCCCCCCGACGCCGCAAAATACACCCTGTGCGGTCCCGTAGCTCAACTGGATAGAGCAGCCGACTTCTAATCGGCAGGTTGAGGGTTCGATTCCTTCCGGGATCGCCAGTTCCAAATTGTTGTGCCGATAACCCATAAGAGTGCGCAAAATGGCCGTTTTCATGCGCACCCCTGTCAAAAACCATTCTCTCATTTTCGTTAAACACCAGAAAATAAAAGAGCGATGTGTTGATTTACAGGGCGAATTTACCCGTTTTTTCATTTCGAGTTGCCCCCTCTGGCTTATGATAACCTTATGGGAAGGCGGCGGAATTAATGACAGCTGGTGGGTCACGACGTTTCGGAAAACTGGGTCAATTTCTCGCACAATTTAACACGGTACTATAGCTGAGCCCGCTAAGGTCGTGCGTCGTATTCCGCGTTTCGGCTTGGCCTGCCGCAGCACCCCAATCATCAGCACCTTCAACCCGCCATGTGGTTGAGCGTAGATTGCAGCATAGATCGCTTCGTGACTGATGCGCTGACTGGGATCATCCGGATGCATAAGCCGTAGTCTGGCCGCGATCTGCTCTGGCGACCAGCGCCAATGGATCAGACGGTTGCGCACCCAATCATAAAACGGGGCATCAGGAACCAATTTCCGCGGCCGACCAGAACGTCGCTGCGCAGTATGATAAGCACGCCGTGCCACCTGAAGGTCGTAGCCACTGGGCACGACGCCTCGCTTCAATTCATGTCCGATAGTGCCGTAATGCCTCCCCAGAAGGAGGCCAATCTCACGCAGGCTTCAGCCCCATTGTTGTTCTGCAAAGATTACGCCGCGTTCCTCGGCGTTTAAGTGTTTGTAGTGGCTTTCCACAGCAACAGCCTATGCCCTCGGGGCGGAAAGTGTCGCACTTCAATCTTGAGCCTAAGGCCTTGATCTGCCTCTTTGAAGAAGCGCGCCAGTCTTTCTCGAATTCCCATTGTTCATCTCCTGACACGCCTCTGATCAGTGATCGCTTACTATTCGGTAGCCTTCAGCTCGGTCACAATCAGCGTATCAGCTTTCGTATCCTGCACACCTGATGGGTCAGGCTCAGCTGAAAATGCTCCAATGACAGCCGACAGGCCCGAGCTAATGTAATACTGCGCCATGAACACCGCGGGGACCGTCAAGACGATGATGACTGTTCCGAACAGAACACCGTAACCAATAGACACAGCCAGCGGGATCAAGAACTGCGCCTGCAGAGACGTTTCCATGATCAGTGGGTACACACCGAGGAACGTGGTCAACGACGTTAGCAATATCGGGCGAAAGCGTTGCTTGGTGCCCTGCACAACCGCTTCGCGCACATCCATGCCTTGGGCTATATATTCGTTATACACGTCCACCATCACCAACGAGTTGTTAATGACAACACCGGCCAAACCGATGATGCCAAAGACCGACAGGATAGTAAGCGGGATACCCATGATGTAATGCCCCGCGACCGCACCGATCAAGCCCAGCGGGATCGCGACCATAACAACAATCGGCTGCACATAGGATCTGAACACCAAAGCCAGCAGCGCGTAGATTATGAACAACGCAATGCCAAGCGCCTGCCCCAAAGCAGATTGCGCGTCTGATTGCTGACGTTGTTCGCCGCCAGAACTGATCAAAAGGTCGCCATATTTCTCTTGAAGAGGTGGGATCAATTCAGACTCAATAATCGCGTTCACCTCAGAGCTAGTGGCCACGTTAATATCAAGATCCGAGATCACAGTCGTGACTTGACGGCCATTGCGGCGCAGGATCTGTGTTGGCGACAGCCCCTCTTCGATTTTTGCTACAACATTCAACGGAATCTGGTCGCCATTGGGTGTCGCAATCCATGTGGATAGCAAGTCGGACAAGCTATCACGTTGATCGGCTGGATACCGCACCATGACAGCCACGTTATCAGCACCGCGCTGAACGGTCGTAGCTTCGATACCAAAGAAACCGGCACGGGTTTGGTTCGCAAGATCGGACAAAGTTACACCGTAAAGGCGGGCCTCTTCACGCAGTGCCAAACGGTATTCGATACGACCAGCCGATTTGTCATCTTGGATAGCAAAGACACCCGAAATTTCTCGCAGACCCGCGCGTAGCTCAGTCACGAGAGGTGTAATGTCTTGTCCGTCAGGTAGTGACAGCTCGATTGAGACAGGGTCGCCCGCACCGATCAATTCAGCTGAGACGCTCAGTGTCTTCACAGAGGCCACGGCACCAATTTCGGCGCGCCAAGCAGCCTCAAACTTGCCAGAATCCCAATCACGCAGGGTTGGGTCAGTAAGCTGCACGACGACGTTCGCAAGCGTCGCACCACCAGCCGCTGAGCCGCCCTCGGGGCCACCAGCGGCAACACCCTGCCCCACTACCACGTTCACACCAACGATGACGTCAGGCGCGTCGTTTGACAGCTCTGCTTGGATGTCTGCCCCGGCCTTTACGGCGGACAGGCGGACATGTTCGGCCACTTGCTGTGTCATGACGAACGTGGTGCCGTCGTTCATCTCAATACTTGCCGTAACAAAGTCGCTTTCGATGGAAGGGAAAAAATTGAATTTTACGTATCCGAAGGACAGCAGGCCAACCGTCATGATCATCATCGCAACAGAGAATGCGATTGGGATCAGCACGGCAAAGCCCTTAGTCGTGAAACGCAACACGGCATCAAGCGGATTTTGAATGAACCATTGAAGCATGGCGTCAACTCCGGCACGGATCACGTTCAACAAACGGAACACAAGGTTCGGGCGATATGTTGGCGAAACATCAAGGCCCGACAGGTTACGCGGCAAAATCAGCAGTGCTTGCAGCAGTGACAAAGTCAGAACCACGATTACGACAATCGGGATGTCCGTCAGGAATTTTCCCAGCGTACCGGGCAACTGTGTGAGCGGCCAAAACGCCACGATAGTCGTCAGAGTGGAAAAGATGACGGGAACCGCGATGCGCTGCGTGCCTTTCACAGCTGCCTGCGTGGGTGACAGACCGTCTTCGCCGTTTTTATAGATATTCTCGCTGACAACAATTGCGTTATCCACAACGATACCGATGGCAAGGATGAAACCAAACAGCGAGATCATATTGATCGACATGCCCAGCGCGCCCATGATGATGAATGCACCCGCAAACGATACGCCAATGCCCACAGCCGACCAAAACGCCAGCCGGATATCAAGAAACAGCGCAAGGCACAGGACGACCAGCGCAAGCCCAATGGCTGCGTTGTTTACCAGCAGATCCACACGGTCTTGCAAGTCCTTGGAATCGTCCTGCCAAACGGTAGCGTTAATCCCATCCTCAAGCGTTGGACGGTAGGTTGATGCCAGATAGGCGCGCGCCTCTTCGACAATAGTCAAAACCTGCTCGTCGCCGACGCGGAACACGTTTACAGAGACCGAGCGATCTCCATTGAAATTGGCCGACAGATCAGCATCCTCGAACCCATCAACCACTTTGGCGATGTCACGAAGATAAACGCGACCACCTTTGTCGTCAGTACGCACAATGATGTTTTCAAAGTCACTTTGGGTATAGTTTCGGCCTGTTGTTCGGATCGGTATCGCGACAGTATCCGTATCGATTGAACCGCCCGGCAATTCGATCGAATTTTGACCAATCACAGTTGCTACTTCGGCCATCGTGATGCCGTAGGCCCGCAAAACATCACGGTCGACGTTGATTGAAATCTCGTAGGCGCGGATGTTGCCGACCTCGACAAAGGAAATGCTGTTCAGCGCGGTCAGCTCGTCCTTAAGGCGCTCGGCCTCTTCTTTCAGAATCTGCTCGGACACGTCACCGTGGATCGCGATTTCAAGGACACGTGTGCTGTTGCTGCCTTGGATGACAACGGGGTCATTTGCATCTTCTGGAAACACAGAAATACGGTCGATCTCGGTTTTAATTTCGTCCAGCTTTTCTTGGATGTCTTCGCCACGCAGGAACGAAACGGTGACCCCGCCCCGTCCCTCGCTAATAGAGGCAGTGATACTGTCGATGCCGTCGATACCAGACAACTGATCCTCTATTGGGCGCACGATACTATCTTGGATCTCAAGTGGTGAGGAACCCGGATAGCTGACCGAAATGCTGACCGTATCCAACGTAAATTCAGGGAACGTTTTCTGCGGCATTTGGAATGCTGTTAGCAGCCCAACGACGACCACAAAAACCATCGTTAAATTGGCCGCGACAGGATGCTCTGCCATCCACTTGATGAGATTATTCATGACCAATTATTCCGATGCTTCGGTTTGGTTTACCGCGACTTGATTGGTGTCGATCACGTCGCGCAATTGCATGCCCGCTTGTGGAGTAGAAAGCGCCGTTGTGATCAGTCGCGCGCCATCGGGTAGCTCCTCGGCCCGCACGTAAGATGTTTCGCCATCCACATGCACAAGTTCTGCAGGAACTATCACAAGGGTGCCACCGCCCCCTGATTCAGGCTCGAGCAACCAAATCTCTTCTCCGCCACGCAATGCGGTTGATGGTATCGTGTAAATCGCCTTTGGCTGCGGGCCTTCAATCACGACTTTCGCGAATGAGTTGATCAGCGCTGGCGGCTTACCTGACGACAAAGCACTAGTCGAAGTTGCGCGGGCACCGTCGATGTCGTTCAGCTCAACCGTGACGGTCAGCGTGCGCGTGCGCGAATCCAGTGTTGGAGAAACACGAGTCACACGCGCACCCCACTCAAATCTTTGACCCGCAAAACGCACAGACACAGTAGCATTGGGTGAGGCACCCTCAAACAGCCCTGGTATCAGCGCTGCGTCCGCTTCGCGAACAGGCACGTCGATTTCCATACGGCTTTCTGTGTAAATTTCAGCGATGGCTTGGCCAGCATTAATAACACTGCCAATCTCGATCTGCTTGGTCAGTACAGCGCCATCAAACGGAGCCTTAACGAACTTTCGTTCAAGGCTAAGCTGTGCAGCACTTTGTGCAGCGGTGAGGCTGTTCAGGGTCGCCGATAACTCGGCGTTCTGACTGCGGGCTTGGTCCAAAGCGGCTTGGCTGGCTGCACCGCTCGCGCGAAGAGTCTCGGTCCGCTCAAGCAGAATTTCATTCAGGTCCAAGCGGGCACGCGTGCCGTCAATATTGGCCTGCGTTTGCGACAGTGCCGCGAGCTCAGAGCTGTCATCAAGATGAACCAGCACTTCGCCATCTTTGAATGAGCCACGGTTTGTGATCGCTGGATGCAATTTGATGACCTGCCCACCAACTTGGCTGGCAAGATCAGCAAGGCGGAATGGCTGCATGAACCCTTCGCCACGAATTGGTAGCGGTGCGTTGATAAGGGCAAGTTCAGCAGTCTCAACCAAAGTGATCGGACGCTCTAACACTGCAGGCTCTACGACCTCACGATTTTCGCCTAGATAACGGAACCCATTGATGCCACCGAATACCACTGCAATTGCGACAACGATCCAGAAAATCTCGCGTAGACCTACGCCAATGTAACCCAATAGCTTCTTCATGGCGTTCCTTCTGTCACTGGATAACCTTAACTAGTGCAGCTTGTATTAAATCAAACGTTTCAGCAGTGTCTGTATCTGTCACATACGGACGCGACGATCCTTTGTGAACGCGAAACTGATACGTGCGGTACTCCCTAACGGATCACAAAGAAAAGGGCAGGTATTAATCATCACGTTCAGTCAGACACGGCGGTGCTGTTAGACAAATGCGAACCAGTCTCAGTTATCCAGCAGCCTCAATCTGTCAGGCTGCGCCGCTGACGCCGTTCCAACGCGTGCTGGCCCATCCCGCCGTTGCCCAGGTCGCCAAAGATGCGCTTGTGGCGCAGTTAGAGCAACTTGATCCGGTCGTTCTGCCTCACGACATTCGCCTCGGTCAGGGACGATTGACGGCACTGGCTGACGCAACGCCATTCGCTGACAACGTCGGCAACCCCAAAGCTGACGTCGATGCTTTCCTTGATGGTTTGCGCCATGCTTGGAAAGAGGGCGAAATCAGACCTACGTTACGGAAAAAGGCATCAACGCCCCGAGGGCGGCGGCGCTCCGACCCGCTCGCCAGGGTCACTAAAGACCTCAGGATGTGGTTCGATGAGGACCCGTCCCAAACTGGGCACGAGCTTTTGTGCAGGCTTCAAGCAAATCACCCTGATACCTATCCCGACATGTTACTACGAACCGTTCAGCGTCGTGTCAAAATCTGGAGGGCAGAATTGGCAAGATCATTGGTGTTTGGCGTCAGCGGAGACGCACACACCCCGATGACCGTCTGACGCGCTGCGCAATATCGAACCTCCGCGCGCCAGACGGTCATCAGCAACCGTTCGAAACAGATTATATGGAGGTCAGACGCGACGGGAACATTCGATTGAGGCAATGACACGATTGCTCAGGAACATTCTTGGGTGAGGCAATACGTGCTATCATGCAAATTGTCGCGCTACACTCTTCAGACAGTGCGATGATGTCCTCGGTCAACCGTGCTTCGTCCGGCAGACCGCAGGGCACCTTGCGCTGCGTCGAGCGATGCTGACCCAATGTGCGGCAAACCCTGCGCTCCGATACGCTGAGGGTTTGCCGCACATGATCAATGCATTGCCTGCGGCGGGAAGGGCTTAGAAGTTTCCCCGTGCAGCCTCGGCAGGATCATCTTGTCCAAGGTCAGATCCGACACCGCGCGCCTCAGCCGGGTATTCTCCTCCTCCAGCTCGTTCAAACGCTTGAGCTGATCGCGGCTCATGCCGCCACACTCCTTGCGCCACCGATAGTAGGTCTGAACCGGCACACCGATCTGCCGCACAGCCTCCTGAACTGATTTGCCTTGCCCTTACAGCACTTCAACTTGTCGCAGCTTCAGCACGATATCCTCGGGCTTCTCTCGCTTGCCTGCCATCTCGTCGTCCTCCTGAAAACGGGATAATTCCATCCCAAAAGGTAGACCACTTCAGAGGGGGCATTCCATCATCACCCCGAGGCGGATGATGTTTGGGCTAGTTTTGAAATAGCGGAAAGGGCTGTGTTTTGTCATCAAGAAAGGCTAGGAGCTCGCCCCGCCCACCTCAAGAAGAGGTCCTCTGACAGGGCCCTAAAATCGTTTGCAACTGAGACACCGAAGCACGATGGCGTGATAAATGGCACTTTTAGAGCGGCTGGTGGATTATGAATGTTACCATCGCAAAATGGTTCATAAAAGACCGATGATTATAGGGAGGTTCAAATGACTTATCTTGTAAAAGGTGTTTTCATCGCGGCACTTGCCGCATCCCCACTGACAGCGCAGGAGACTGCACCGTTTGGTAGCGACGCCGATACTGCATACGCAGCAAATTTATGGGAAATGATGGTCGAGGCAAAGCTGGCTGGAGAGGACGCCATAGGCGCCTATCCCTATCCTGGCACTGATCCACACGGGATGATGCTGGAAACATTCTATACCCGCGCAACCATCGGAGACCACGATGGTGCACTGGTCATAAAGCGCAACTACGGTCCCGAAGGCGTCACGGCGGACGAGGTTATTGGGGATCCCGCTGGCCACTTGGGCGCTATTACAATCATGTTTCAACGCGAAGACGGATATGACGCAGACACACGCAACTGGTTCTACGCAAAATACCTGTCGGACGGCACAATTGATAAGAACCCCGCAGGCATGTCACTTGCAGGGCTGGTCGGCAAAGGCGCTGATGCCGGTTGCATCGCGTGTCATCAGAACGCCGGCGGAGATGATTACTTATTTACCACGGATGCCGACCTAACTAGTGCCGATAACCCATAAGAGTGCGCAAAATGGCCGTTTTTCGCGCGCACCCCTGTCAGCAACCATTCTCTAAATTCCGTTAACCACCAAAAAATATAAGGGCGATGTCTAAAAAACGCGTTGGCAAGATTGCACTGACTTTGATCGACAGCGTTGATCGGCTTTCGTCGGACAATATTAATTTGGAAACATAGAGGTTGAGGGAGATTCACGGCTGATTGTGGAGGCTGATCGCTTCAAACTTCGAGCGATAGACCGCAAGGACATCTGTGCCCGCAGACCTCTGGATATCTCGTCCCGATCGATCAAGGTAAGCGCGAGGCGATACCGTACGCGATCTGGTGGACGGATGCCGCCCGTGCGCGAAGGGAGCGGGTAAATTGACGATGACCCCCTATCAAACACCCGACCAATAGAGCTCATCGAATTTCCGCGTTGCCATCTGCCCTAAATCACCGACTTCTGCTTGCCCGTAAAAAATATGCGGCGACGATACTTCATTTTGATCAGTCCATCTTTGGCCAAAAACTAAAGTGTTGCGTCGACCCGTTGAAATCGCTGCGGATTGCGGACATTCGCCGCAAGCGCAAAGAATGATTGGATGCACCCATTTCGCGTGACAATTCCCGTTACTTCGTTGCCTCCTTCCCGAATAGCTTGATGAACTTCGGCGACGGCGGCCCGTTGCAGATCAACCATTTTCCCAAAAGGCCTAGACCGGAGCATCTTCCCATGGACGTCATTCATAGTATCGATACATCGAACACTTTCGGCCCCGACGTGCCCTTTGCTCCGTTTCCAGCTGAAGATGTGGCCAAATGGATCAGGCGTTATGCGCAGATAGCTGCGATCGCTTTTGTCGCGCTATTCTATGCGCAGCCTGTGACGGCACTCGAACTGGTTTCCAGCTTCGGCGAGAATCCGGGCGATCTTATGATGTATGTGCATCGGCCCTCTGACTTCAGAGAAGCCTTGCCTCTGGTCGTGGCCCTGCATGGCTGCACACAAACCGCGACTGATTTTGACGATGAGCCAGGACTTATCGCACTGGCAGAAGAGATCCCATTCCTGCTTTTACTGCCGGAACAACGCGCAGAAAATATGCCCCGCCGATGTTTCCGTTGGTACGACACGCATGACAATCAACCCGGGCTGGGAGAGAGTGCATCAATCTTGGCTATGGTTGATGCAGCCATTGAGGCAGAAGGCGTAGACCCCGGCCGCGTATATATTCTGGGTCATTCTGCCGGTGGGGCCATGACAGCAGTCATGTTGGCGAACTATCCGAACCGCTTTGCGGGCGGCGCAGTTATTGCGGGCCTGCCGGTCGGCTGCAATCGACCCTCGGGTGCTTTCGATCTGGTTTGGAATTCGCTGCAAGTCAAATCTATTGCGCCCGATGGTGCCGATGCAAGTTATGCTTGCGGGATCGGAGGCTTCGATTTGACGGATCGCGACGGCGTGGAATGGGCCGGATATGTGACCGATAGCGCAGAGACAGTGCCGAAAAGCTGGCCTTTGCTGTCACTTTGGCAGGGCACCGCCGACACGATCGTCAACCCCGACAATCTTCGCGAACTGACGGAACAATGGACAACCGTTCAAGATATCGGTCCTGTCGCGGATGAACGCGAGGTCATTGGAAATGCCATTCGAGAAGTTTACCGCGACACCGCCGGGATAGCGCGCATTGAAACTTGGTCATTGGATGGCTTCGATCATGCCGTGCCAATAGATACAGCAGGCGATCGGGCGGCATGTGGAAGAGCAGCGGATTACGTCACACCTACGGACCTATGTGCCGTGCGGCGGATCGCCGATTTCTGGAACCTGCGGTGACATGGCCGCCGACTGCGGTGGCGCTGGCGACCATATCGACTGATGGCAATTCACAAAATTCAATAGCCCTGTGGTGTGCCCCCATCGTATGGTCCAGTTTGAATGTTAAAGCATGATCGGCCTTTGGTCTATCGGGACGACGCTTTTGGGCTCTGGGGGACGGTAGCCCAAGTCGCTGTGCGGCCTGACCGTATTGTAATGGCGGTGCCACCGCTCGATCAGAACTTGCGCCTCGTGCAATGTGGTAAAGACTTCGCCGTTGAGCAACTCAAGTCCGCCTTTGCCGCGGGCATCTGTGAATTACGCAGCACTCTTCCATTTCACCGGAGCAACGTAAACGATGTTATCACCAACACTAATCATCACATCGCCGTCCTGAATGTTGATCTGGAGTTTCATCGTGCGGCTTGCCAGTTTTGCAAGTTCGCCTGTGTCGTTCTCGGAAAGATTTATCACCTGAAGATTATCAAAACGGGTGATGCTGTTTTTGATCTTTTCCCACCATATCTCGGCCGTCCTGCCGCCGTAAGGGTAGACAATTACCTTGTCGGCTTTGCCACAGGATTGACGCATCAACTTCTCGCTTGGAAGCCCCAGGGCCACCCACACATCAAGCTCGCCGCTCAAGCTTTTTTGCCAAATGTCTGGTTCGTCATCCGCTGAAAGGCCCTTCGTCATTTCCAAATGCTCATGGGCATTTAGCGCAAAAGCCAAAATGCGCACCATCAGCCGTTCATCCGTCTCTGAGGGATGCTTAGCAACGGTCAGTTTATGGGTCTCATAATAGTGACGATCCATGTCGGAAACTGAAAGTTCAACTTTATAGATGGTTGATTTTTGCGCCATGATTTGTCCCAAAACTTCGAAGATTAGGATGACTACTGCGTCTGATGACCGTATGAAAGCATATAAAAAAGGCCGCGAATAAAGGCAATCGAACAAAGGTCCGCAACAGTTAAGACCGGCTATGTTACACGAATCCAGGATGGATTCATGTCGTGAATCCAGTGTGGTAGCTGGCCCTCAAGAGCAAACCGACATTACCTACCTATAAGACGACGAACTGGGCTGCTTACAACGCGGCGCGAAAGCGCCGCGGGTCACTGACGATCTGGTTCGATCCCAAAATGAATTGGGGTGCCGAACCTTCCGGCAAGAGGGGTAGGTCGCGGACATTCAGTGACGCTGCGATCCAGACCTGTTTGACAATGAAGGTGCTGTTCTGGATGGCGCTTCGGCAGACAACGGGCTTTGTAGAAAGCCTCTTGCGGCTGACGGCACTCGATTGGGACCTGCCTTAATCCAGCACCATCTGCCAACGCCAAAAGACACTTGCGGTGAACATTCCGTATGGCGGCGCGAAGGGCCCACTCCACCTGCTTATCCCTTCTCTTGGTTTGCAAGCAAACCACTGCCGGGCAGTGGATAGCACCGGCATCAAGGTCGAAGGGGAAGGCGAGTGGAGCGCGCGCAAGCATGGCGGCCCCGAACGACGCGTCTGGTGCAAGATCCACATCGGCACTGATGAGCAGACGTTGGAAATTAGATCGGTCAAAATCACCGGCAGCAACACTGGGGACGCACCGATGTTACCTCACCTGCTCAACCAGATTCTGCGATCAGCACATCGACAGCGTGACCGCGGACGGCGCATACGATACGCGCCGATGTCACAACGCCATCGCCGAGCGCAGTGCGGCTGCGGTCATCCCGCCACGCAAAAATGCTCAGCCATGGAAGCCAACCACCACCGGTGCCATCGCCAGGAATGATGCGCTCCGCGCATCGAAGTATCTGGGCCGGGCAATCTGGCGCAACTGGAGCGGATACCACCGACGGAGCCGCGTCGAGACAAAGATGCACTGCATGAAGCTGCTGGGCCAGCGCCTGATGTCGCGCGACTTTGACCGCCAGGTCGCGGAGGTTCAGGTCCGCACCGCTGCCATGTATAGCTACACCGCTCCTGGCATCCCTGTCACAAAAGCCGTTGGATAAATCCGTCTGGGGTAAGGGGAGATCCGTTCGTCAGCTGATTTACGCAACAGAGTCGTGGAAGAGCAACACGCAGCAGCTAGGCTGATTCTCCATAAGTTGTACGCCACTTTTGCAATAGATAGCGGCACCAGCCCCGGAGCAATTCATGAAAAGACAGCTGTAAAATATCTGTCTTATCCGTGGCGTTCATCAACACAGTACAATGCATCACGAAGGGACGTCGTCAAATGACGACGCCCCTTCAATCAGGCGTTAGCTAAGAATGCGCTGCAGTGTTGGGGATGCGCGCATCACCGAGGCAGTCTTGTCAGGATCGGTAAGATAGTAGCCTCCCAGATCCGCCGGCCGACCTTCTGCAGCAGAGATTTCGGCCAGAATTGCATCTTCATTCTCCTCCAACGCTTTTGCGATGGGAGCGAAATGAGCAAGCAAGTCTGGGTCCTCATTTTGGCTGGCCAATGCCTTCGCCCAATAGAGGGTGAAATAGTAATGACTGCTGCGATTGTCAGCCTGCCCAACTTTTGCGGCTGGAGACTTGTTGTGATCCAGCACGCCTTGCGTGGCGAGGTCAACAGCATGGCCCATGATACGCGCCTTGTCGCTGGCTTTGGTTTCAGCGAGGAATTTCAGGCTTTCACCCAGCGCACAGAATTCACCCAGCGAATCCCAACGCAGATGGTTTTCTTCTACCAACTGCTGCACATGTTTCGGGGCCGATCCGCCTGCCCCGGTCTCGAACATGCCGCCGCCGTTCATCAACTTGACTATTGATAGCATCTTGGCAGAGGTGCCAAGTTCGAGAATGGGGAATAGATCTGTCAGATAGTCGCGCAGAACATTGCCAGAGATTGCAATGGAATTGTTGCCTTTACGTATGGTCTCTAGCGAAAGGCGGGTCGCTGCGCGGGGTGTCATAATCTGGAACGTGTCCGCAACACCGGCTTTCGCAAGAATGGGCCGTATGTATTTAAGAAGCTCTGCGTCGTGGGCGCGAGCTTCGTCCAGCCAAAAGATCGCCTGACAGCCTTCCGCTTTCTGGCGGCTGATTGCCAACTGCACCCAGTCTTCAATCGGGGCCTGATTGGTAGACGCCGAACGCCAAATGTCACCTGCCTCTACGATATGTTCATGCAGAACATCACCGTTGGCCAACACGATACGCACCGTGCCATTCTGGGTGATTTCAAAGGTTGTGGGGTGCGAGCCATATTCCTCTGCTTTTTGCGCCATCAGACCCACGTTCTGCACAGTGCCGGCCGTGCGCGGATCAAGTGCGCCAGTTTCTTTGAAATACAGAATGGATTCGTCATAAATCGGCGCATAAGAACTGTCCGGAATGACACAGTTGGTGTCAGCCGCCTTGCCATCGGGCCCCCAGCCCTTGCCGCCCGCACGGATCAGCGCTGGGATTGAAGCGTCGATAATTACGTCAGACGGCACGTGCAGGTTCGTGATGCCCTTATCGGAGTTCACCATATAAAGTTGGGGCCGCTCTGCCAACACTTTGTCGATGGCAGCTAAAATTTCTGCCCCATCTGGCATGTCTGCGACCTGATCTAGTAGTGCACCAAGGCCGGAATTTGGATTGACCCCAGCCGCGGAAAGTTTGCCATCAAAGGAGTCAAACACCGGCTGCAGGAACACCTTTACCGCATGGCCAAAGATTATGGGGTCGGACACCTTCATCATGGTGGCCTTAAGGTGGATAGAAAATAGAGTACCGGCCGCTTTGGTCGCAGCAATCTGTTCGGCCAGGAAAGCATCAAGTGCGCGGCCCGACATGAATGTCGCATCGACGACTGTGCCGGCGGCATATTTGACCTCGTCCTTCAGAACGGTGACGCTACCATCTTCGGCGACAAATTCGATTCGGGCAGGCCCCGCCTGATCAACGCTCAATGTGGCCGATTTTTCGTTTGAAAAGAAATCATTGTCCGACATGGTCGACACGGTCGTCTTGCTGTCCTGTGCCCATACACCCATCGAATGCGGGTTGGATCTTGCGTAATTCTTTACGGCGACCGCAGCGCGACGATCGGAATTGCCTTCACGCAAAATCGGGTTCACGGCTGAACCTTTGATAGCATCAAACCGGGCACGGATAGCTTTTTCAGCATCAGTGCTAGGGTCTGCTGGATAATTTGGAATGTCATAGCTCTTAGCCTGCAATTCCTTGACTGCCGCCACAAGCTGCGGAACCGAAGCAGAGATATTTGGAAGTTTGATGATGTTCGCGGTAGGCTTCTTCACCAGCTCACCAAGTTCGGCCAAATCGTCAGGCTGACGTTGGCTTTGCGTCAAATACTCAGGGAAAGCTGCAATGATCCTGCCAGCCAAAGAAATATCTTTGATTCCGACAGCGATACCGGCAGCCGCTGCGAAAGACTGAATAATCGGAAGCAGCGAAGCCGAAGCAAGCTGCGGAGCTTCGTCCACCTTCGTGTATATGATGTCGAGCGCAACGGTGTTTGTCATGAATGCGGCCTGTCCTTGACTTGATTAAGGTCGAGAAATTCTAGCTTCCACGACGCTTCAATCTGGCTGAAAATACAATGATGGGCCCCATAGGAACCCGCCAGTTTTTAGGGGCGTTGTCGTCCCCAGACTTGCGGGGGTATTAGCCAACAAAATAGGATCAGACAACCTTGACGCTAAGCGTTCCCAGACCATCGATCATTGCATCCATCTTGTCACCCCTAACAACGGGCCCCACGCCAGAGGCGTGTGCCCGACATAATGACATCGCCAGCCTGCAATTCAAAATATTTGGACAAGTAAGAGATCATTTCCGGCACTTTCCAGATCATCTGGTTCAAGTCACCTTCCTGACGCACGACACCATTGACCTTCAGTTCGATACGACCATCGGTCATCTCACCAACGTCGGCCGCTGGCTGCAAATGACCAACAGGCTCCGAACGCTCATACGCCTTACCCGGTTCCCAAAGACGCCCAGCCTTCTTGGCCTCGCCCTGCAAATCACGGCGGGTCATATCAAGAGACACGGCATAACCCCAAACGTGATCAAAAGTGGCATTATAACGGCTACGTACCGGTCTCCAATTTAGTTAAGCGGCCTTTCGTTCGAATGCCAACAGACTTTTTACCACCTAACTACGAGTGCCGTCGCCGTCCGCGCGACTGGGTCCATTGTGCTGTCAAAATGCAGACAGCGATTACTCCGGAAGCGCAACTCGACGGCAGTCTGTGGCGGCGTTTCGGTGCGAGAGGGCTGCGGCACAAGAACTTCGGTCGCGACCGGAATATCCACAGGTGAGAAGAGCGACCCGGTATCAGGCGACCACAGGCCTCTCTTCTTGAGGTCGTGCCGCCAAGCATAAATCTGTTGCCGCGTAATTTCGTGGCGCTGCGCCACCTGCGTCACCGTCGCCCTGCCAATACCTGCTGATGCGACGATCTCGAGCTTGTCCTCTTCACGCCAGAAGCGCCGCCGCTCCAACCCAAAAATTTCGCTACGCATCGAAGACCCCGCATAAGACACGTCGTTAACGACGTAGTTAAACACCTGCCTCAGATCATCGCCCCAGCGTCAGGCAGGCGGTGCCAATGGTGCGGTTATAAAGTATCAGGACCTGGCTCTGACGGAGCACGAGCGTCTTGTATCAGAAGCGCTGGGAAATTTCATCAGAGGCTTTAGGCCATCGAAAATCGCTCTTCCTCTCGTGATATCCTTCCAAGATGCTCGTTCTACTCATACTCGGTGTAACGGGGGGAGCAGATTAAAAAGGCACAGTAGGCTCTGTAAAGGAAAAAGGCATCAGAAGCCTCAAGCGGCCTCTTCAGCGTGCCAACCCAAAAACAGAAGGTAAAAAAACCTGCGGTGCCAACAAAGCTCAAATACTCTTCATTGTAGCGCCAAACCACCCTGACGAGTTCGCCTAAATGGCCTCCGCGCCACCTAGCCATCCACTCCGTGACCTACCCGGCCCATTAACCCCTTCGGGCGTCCTACAGAGGCATTACGCTCGCCCCCCCAAGCCACTCCGTGGCTTCCCCCTAAACCAAAACAGTCCACTCATGTTGACACCTGCAGCCTCAACCCACCGGACCAGTGCACCAATGTTGATAATAGGTGAGCCCCCAAAGA